>Ga0209062_1000135_pt1 | contig 274000 bp, 238 predicted proteins | sample Coa_R2_2_FD_187158 | JGI IMG/M metagenome (GOLD analysis project Ga0209062, IMG submission 187158) | Surface soil microbial communities from Centralia Pennsylvania, which are recovering from an underground coalmine fire - Coalmine... | ecosystem: Environmental > Terrestrial > Soil >... | reverse complement strand
TCTTCGATGCCTATAATCTGGTATCCAGGCAGACCTAATACCGCCTCTGAACTGATCAAAACATCTCTCCTCAAGAATGTTTTACCAGTCAGGGGCGGGGGCCTGCCCCCATTAATGATCTAGAGCCGCTCGAAGTCAGTCTCCGGCAACGCGATCGCGTTCGGCACCCGCCCATCCCAGGCTTGGCGCAGGGCGCCTGTTTCTCTGGGGAAACGCCCGTTTCCAGCCGCGAAGCGCGTGGCGCCTCAGGCGGCGGTAGGCCGGCACCAGCGTCGTGATGCTGATCGCCGCAAGGCCGGCCAGCAATGCGATCGTCACGATGTCCCACAACGGACGGCGCTCGAACAGGCCCGGCCAGTCCATCACATGCAGGCCGTAGTAGACCCAGCGGTTGGCGCGATCGCGCTTATCGAACTTCACCATCTGGGCGAGGGACGGCGTGAAATACAGCCAAGTTTCGTTTTCGTCCTGGTAGCGCACGCGCAGCACCGGCAGTACGTACGCGGGTTTGTGGCGGCCCAGTTCGAACGATGGAGTCGTCTGGTGATAGTAGTTGTCCGGTGCGGTCAACCATCGGCGATCGAGGGCCGGAACATTCGGCATGGCTTCGCGGGACGCCTGTTCCATTACTTCGCGGCTGAACGACGCGAAGACGCCGTTCTCCGGATGACGCAGGGAGACGAACAGGTGCGGGTTGTCCTGCGGGAGATTGACGGCGTTGATCGAGTTATTCGTGTTCCAATGCGCGGCTTCCGCTAACGTTGTGGGCGGCTGATAAGCGAGCAAGTAGGGCTCGCCGCGAAACTGGATGAGTTCCACCTCCTTGGGAGCGAACCGTTCCCGGATCTTCGCCAGGGACGTCCGCACGTTTTCCACGGTGAGCGGCTGCAGGTTCAAGGGGCCGCCGGTGATGGCGCGCGCCATCGTTTTCGTCATGGTGGATCGGGGAGAAATCACGGGATTCCCCATGAGGAAGCCCTCGCCGTTGCTTTCGACACGCTTGGAAACGTCCGTCCATCCAGGGATCGGAAACGTGCTGATGGGGATCATGCCGCTCAGGATCCAGGAGATCGAAAAGAGGCCGAAGAGCAGGCCGGCATAATGGTGCCACTTCATCCAACCGGAGTAGGGCGTGTAGGAGAGAACGCCTTTGTGGCGGAAGCGCGGCTTGAGCGCGATGCGCCAGATGCCCAGGACGATGCCGGTGAGCGCCATCAGCATGGCGGTCCAGGCGATGAAATCGAGCAGCGGCGTCCACCAGGTGCGCTGGCGGAAGAAGAACAGGTTGTGCAGAATGTAGCCGGAAACGGCGAGAATGCGGCCGCGGCGATCGGTTTTCTGAACGATGTCGTTGCTCTTCTCGGAGACGTAATACTCGGTGCCGGCCGGGTCGTTCATCGCGATGCGATGCAGCGGAGCAAAGCCGGCCAGCGTGGGAATCCTGGTGAACTCGTCGGGGCTCGGCAGATACGCATCGTAGGTCATGGTGGACGCGGATTCGGGAACGAATTGCTGCATCCACTCGAGTGCCTGCTCGCGTCCCATGCGGGGAAGGACTTCGCCGGTGTCCGCATACACGGCGGTCCAGTTGCCGATGCTGATCCGGGTGAGCCGGTACACGGGCCGGCCGTTGAACATCGACAGTCGCACGCGATAGGGTTTGATGCCGGCCTTCGCGGCCGCCTGAGCCGGCGTGACCGTCGCCGTTGAAAAGTCGAGGGGCTGGAGGCGCAGCAACCGCTCCCCCATGGTGATTTGCGGGTGCCCGTAATACATGAGGACCACGCCGGAGAGCGTCCAGACCAGGAACATCAGAATGATGCCGATGCCCAGCCATCGATGCGAATAGATGAGCAGCTTGCGCCAGTCGAGGAGTTTGCGGATGTGCATGTCGCCTTTCCCAGGGCGATTTCGCACGGGCCGGCGCGATCTTTGGGCCCGTTCGATAGAGAGAGTATATCGGAAGGAAGGAGGCGGATCAGGGGGGCACGCAGGATTCCGACCAAAACATGGATTCGCCCACTATGCTGATATCTGGATATATTACCGGATATATCCGGCCTGCCAATGAGCACGACGCCGCAGAAACGAGCGCTCAACCGCTACCGGAAGCGCCTCAGCGAGCGAGGGATGGCGCGGTTCGAGGTCCTCGGGCGTGGCGCGGATCGCGAGTTGATCCGGACGCTCGCAAGGAAACTCGCCGAGGACGACCGTGATGCGGCCCGGATTCGGGCTACGATCCGTCAGGCCGTTTCGGGCGAACCGTCGCCGAACGGCGGAATTCTCAATGCGCTTCGCCGGTCCCCGCTGGTCGGGGCCGATCTGGATTTGAGCCGCCCGGCGACAGCGGGCCGTAAGGTCGACCTTTGAGCCGGTACTTGCTTGACACGAATATCATCAGCCACGTCACGAAACCTGTGCCGTCGTTGGCTTTGGTTGCTTGGATGGCTGAGCAATCCGACGTAGATCTGTTCCTTTCTTCCCTGACCATCGCCGAGCTCCAACGCGGAATCCTGGAGAAGCCGGCCGGAAAGAAGCGCAGGGAGCTGGAGCGGTGGTTTTTCGGACCCGACGGCCCACCGGCCCTATTTGCCGGCAGAGTGCTTCCGTTCGACGAAAAAGCCGCCTTGATCTGGGCGCGGCTCATGGAGGAGGGCACGGCGAAAGGGCGCTCCCGGAGTCCCCTCGACATGATCATTGCCGCTATCGCGGAAGCGAACGACTGCGTAGTCGTGACCGAATGAGAATGAGTTCGCGGGCGTCAGGATCGTCAATCCGCTGCGTTCACGCTGACCAACAGATAGAAGAGGAAACACGCCGGGAATGCCGACGCTCTGCCGCTCGGCTTCCTTCAAATTTGGAGTTTCGGGTATCTTCAGGGATGCCGGAAGGCGCTATCGAAATCGGAAGCGGGGAGGCGGGACTGCCCGGTCAGCAGCGTTCCAGAACCGTCGCGATCCCCTGGCCGACCCCGATGCACATGGTGCACAGCGCGTAACGGCCACCCGTCTGTTCAAGCTGGTAAACCGCGGTGGTAATCAACCGCGCCCCGCTGGCGCCCAACGGATGCCCGATCGCGATGGCGCCGCCGTTCGGGTTCACGTGCTCGGCATCGTCGGGAAGCCCCAGGTCACGAGTCACCGCCAGGGCCTGCGCGGCGAAAGCTTCGTTCAACTCGATCACGTCCATCGCGCCGAGCGCCAGTCCGGCCTTCGCCAGCACTTTGCGCGTGGCGGGAGCGGGGGCGAAGCCCATGATGCGCGGCGCGACGCCGGCTGCGGCGGTGGCGATCACGCGGACGCGCGGCGTGAGCCCGTGTTTCTTCGCAGCCTCGGCGGAGGCGAGCAGGAGCGCGCAGGAGCCGTCGTTGACTCCCGACGCGTTGCCCGCCGTAACGGTCCCGTTCGGTTTGACCACCGGTTTGAGCTTGCTGAGCGCTTCCAGGGTCGTATCGGGCCGCGGATGCTCGTCGGTCTCGAACGTTTTCGGCTCGCCCTTCTTTTGCGGAATTGACACCGGAATCACCTCGCAATGGAAGAATCCGGCGGCGTGCGCTTTGGCCCAGCGCTGTTGCGTGCGCAGCGCGAAGGCATCTTGATCCGCGCGCGCAATTTTGAAATCTTCGGCGACGTTTTCCGCCGTTTCGGGCATTGAGTCGGTGCCGTACTTGCTCTTCATGAGCGGGTTCACGAAACGCCAGCCAATGGTCGTATCGAAGATTTCAGCCGACCGGCTGAAGGCGGTTTCGGCTTTGCCCATCACAAACGGGGCGCGCGACATGCTCTCCACGCCGCCAGCAAGGATCAGATCGGCCTCCCCGGACTTGATGGCCCGCGCCGCGATCCCGACGGCATCCATGCTCGATCCGCAGAGCCGGTTGACCGTGCTGCCGGGCACTTCTTTCGGAAGGCCCGCCAGCAAAAGTGCCATCCGCGCGACGTTGCGGTTATCTTCGCCGGCCTGGTTCGCGCAGCCGAGAATCACATCGTCCAGCGCGGACCAATCGACTTTCTGATTGCGCTCCATCAGCGCCCGGATCGGAAGCGCCGCCAGGTCATCGGTACGGATCGACGCCAGAGATCCGCCATAGCGGCCGAACGGCGTGCGAACGGCATCACAAATGAAGACTTCGTTCATAAGCGGGAGTGATTTTTCATTTTACCCGCCGATGGGGCATATTAGAGAGATGCCTTCGTCGCTGTTGCCCACTACCCTGGTGGGATCGTATGCCCAGCCGGATTGGCTGATTAACCGTGACATGCTCGCCAAGCAGATGCCGCCACGCGTTAGGGCCCAGCAGTTGTGGCGTGTGGCGCCGGAGTGGCTGGAGCAGGCGCAGGATGACGCCACGCTGTTGGCGATTCGCGACCAGGAGCGCGCGGGGCTCGACATCCTGACCGACGGCGAGATGCGCCGGGAAAGCTACTCGAACCGGTTTGCCACGGCGTTGGAAGGCGTGGACCTCGATAATCCCGCGACCATCACCAGCCGCAGCGGGCACCCCGTGGCGGTGCCGCGGATCGTGGGAAAGATTCGCCGCAAGCACGCCGTCCAGGTGCGGGACGTCGAGTTTCTGCGGGCCAATACCGACCGCAAGATCAAAATCACCGTGCCGGGGCCGTTCACGATGTCCCGGCAGGCCCAGAACGAATACTATCCCGACCTGGCAGCGGCGGCAATGGATTACGCGGACGCGGTGAACGCGGAGATGCGGGACCTGTTTGCAGCCGGCGCCGATGTCGTGCAGATTGATGAACCATGGATGCAGGCCCATCCGGACCAGGCGCGCGAGTACGGATTGACGGCGCTGAATCGCGCGCTCGAAGGGATCAAGGGGACCACCGCCGTGCATATCTGCTTCGGCTACGGAGCATTGGTCGCGGGCCGGCCGGCAGGATATTCATTTCTCCCGGAACTGGCCCAATCGCCGGTGCAGCAGATCTCGATTGAAACGGCGCAGTCGAACCTCGATTGCTCCGTGCTCCAAAAACTGCCCGGCAAAACGATCATTGTCGGCGTTCTCGACCTGCACACCAACGAAGTCGAAACTGCGGAGGCGGTGGCGGCGCGCATCCGGCGCGCATTGCCGTATGTCAGCCCGGAGCGGATGGTGATCGCGCCCGATTGCGGCCTGAAATACCTGCCGCGTTCCGTGGCCTTCGGAAAAATGCGGGCGATGGTGGAAGGGGCCCGCATTGTGCGGGCGGAAGTAGCCAAAGGCGCAGCGAGTTAAAATCAGCTTGCGGTGAAAGACCCTCTGGTGGGGCCCCTGGCTGCCATCGCCGCGGGCATCCTGGTTTCGCGTTACGTACCGTTCACGCAATCCGAAGTCCTGTGGACAATCGGTGCGTCCCTGCTGCTCGGTGCAGTCTCACTTTGGCGGCACGGCCGGTCTGTCGCCGGAATCTGTTGCTGTCTCGGCCTGTTCTGCGCCGGAGTGCTGACCAGCCTGGCGCACGCGCCCGGGCCGGCTCCCGAAATCGATGCGGCAGCGCGCGAAGTTGTCACCATTGGGGGCTGCGTGGTCGAGCCGCCCGCCATATCCGGCGACCGTGAACGCTTCATCCTGGAACTGGAACCGCACGCGCGCGCTCAGGTCACGTTGTACACCCGAGCGGAGAACGAGCCTCTTCCGCTGCTGCATTATGGCGAGCGCGTCGATCTCGACGCCCGCATCCGCAAGCCGCATAACTTTGGAAATCCTGGAGCCTTCGACTACCAGCGCTATCTGGCCCGGCGGGACATCTATTGGACGGCCTCCGGCGCGGCCAACACCGTTCGTGTGCTTCCCGGCCGGTGCGGCAGCGCCCTTCAGAAAGTCGTCATGGATTTGCGGCAGGCGGCGCTCGACCGCCTCGCCCGGCTGTATCGCGGCAGCGACTATAACACCGGGATGATGCAGGCGATCCTGATCGGCCAATCGTTTCAACTGCAACGAATCTGGACGGAACAATATCGCTCGACCGGAACGTTTCACGCCATCGTCATCTCGGGAACCCACGTCGCCATCATCGCGGCGTTCTTTCTGTTTCTGTTGCGGATTTGCTTTATCCCGGAGGGCCCCGCCCTTTTGCTAACGGTGCTGATTACCTGGCTGTATGCGCTGGTGACGGGCTGGCAGGCGCCGTGCGTGCGCTCCGCCGCCGGTCTGACTTTGTTCATGATCTGCGGGTACTTTTACCGCGAACGCCGTCCCATGAATCTGCTGGCCGCCGTCGCCCTTGGGTTTCTGGCGCTCGATCCGGAGCAGCTCTTCGATGCCAGTTTCCAGCTCACGTTCCTTGCGGTGGGATTCCTGTGCGCGTTCGCTCATCCCCTGATCAGCGCGACCTCGGGGCCGCGGGCGCGCGCCCTCGCCGACCTCGGCAACCCCGCGATCGATCTGCACCTGCCGCCCAGGATCGCTCAGTTCCGGCTGGAGATGCGGCTGCTCGCTGAAACGGTACGGCTCGCCGTGCGTCTGCCCCCGCGCGCCCCGTTGCTCTTCGTCACAATTCCGGCCCGCGTTGCGCTGTTCTTCTATGAAGTCGTCGTGGTCTCGGCGATTGCTCAGATCGGACTGGCGCTGCCCATGGTGGTCTACTTTCACCGCGTCGGGTTCTCGGGCCTTTCGGCAAACGCCTTCATCGTCCCCTTGCTGGGCCTGGTGATTCCCGTCGGCTTCATCGCGGCCGCAACCGGGTGGAACTGGGTGGCCGCTCTCGGAGGCGCATTGCTTCACGTTTCCCAGGCGATCGTCAACTGGCACGCGGCCCTTGAGCCGAACTGGCGGATCCCCGCGCCGCCGGTCTGGCTGGCGCTGGCTCTCTCCGCCGCCATGATCGTTACTGCGCTGACCGGCCGGTGGTGGCGGCTCCTCCCGGGAACTGCGACCGCCGGACTGCTGGTCCTGCTGTTTTGGCATCCATTTGCGCCCCAGACCTATCCCGGACAAATGGAACTGGCGGCCATCGATGTCGGTCAGGGCGACGCCCTGCTGGTTTTGTTTCCCGATGGAAAACGGCTGCTGGTCGATGGCGGCGGCATTCCCACGTTCGGCCGCGGTCGCCGGCCGCAACTCGATATTGGAGAGGACGTAGTGGCCCCGTACCTTTGGGGCCGCTCGATCCGAACGGTAGACGCGATCGCCGTCACCCATGCACATGAAGACCACAGCGGCGGGATCGCCTCTTTGGTCCAGGATTTTCGGCCGAAAGAACTGTGGACCGGCGCCATGCCGGAAACACCTGCGTGGCGCGCGCTGCGCCAGCAAGCCGCCGGCAGCCACGTGAAGGTAGTCCCGCTGTCCGCATCCCGCCGGTTCGATTTCGGCGGAGCCGAAATCGAGGTGCTCGCTCCCCCGTCCGATTATTTCCCGGCCGAGGCGCCCGCCGATAATGACTGCCTGGTGATGCGCGTCCGGTTCGGGCAGGAATCCTTCCTGCTGACCAGCGATCTGGAACGGCGGGTGGAACGCCGGATCCTGAACGACGGCGCGCCCATGCGGAGCGACGTCCTAAAAGTGGCCCATCACGGCAGCAGGACCTCGAGCACCGAAGCGTTCGTGGCCGAGGTGCAGCCGCAATACGCCGTCATCTCGGTGGGACTTGATAACAGCTATGGGCACCCGAACACGGATGTTTTGGAGCGCTTGCGCCGGCATGGCGCGGTAATCCTTCGCACGGACCAGGATGGGTTGATTTCGATCCGCACCGACGGGCGCCGGCTGTTTGTCGACACGAACCGCTGGCGCGCGGCACGGCCGGCCTTACTTGGACTCTTCTGATGCCGCTTCGGCTTCGGCGGCGGCCTCCGGGCCTGCCGCCAGTGCTTCGGCGATCAGACGCTGCGCTTCCCGGATTTTGCCCCGCGGCACCAGGAGTTGGAATCCCAAAGGCGGATAGGGGCCGGCGCCGCGCACCAAAGAGGGAATGCCGTTGGCATCCAGAAGGCCGCGGATCACGTCGGCCTCGACTTCCGCGTCCACGGTGAGCGAGTCGTAGAGCGGCACTAAATCGAGAGCATGGGAGCTCAGCGGCTGGTCCTGATCTCGATCGTCGGGATCTTGCGCCATGACTCCAGATTATCGCAGAATGTGGATGGTGCGGTGGTCCACCACCGCGCGCCGGGAGGCAGCAGCGTGTCCGAGAACAATCGGAATGAACAGGACGAAGTGCGGGAAGAAAGCACCAACACCCTGGGATGGTTTCTTGCCGGGGCGGTGATTGGCGCGGCAGTCGCCGTACTGTATGCACCCAAGAGCGGCAGGGAAACGCGTCAGTTCATTGCCGATACGACGCAGCGGGGCAAGGATGCGGTCATGGAAAGCAGTCAGAATGTCGTGGACGCCGGGCGCGACTTCTATGAGCGCGGCCGCAAGCTGGTGGAGGATGCTGCCGACCTCTTCGACCGGGGCCGCAAGCTCATGCGCGGCTGAACTCCGCGCATGGCAACCGTATCCGTCGGTGATTTCGAAGTTTCGCTGATCCAGCACTCGCTGCACTGGTGGGACGGCGGCGCGTTTTTCGGCGTGGTTCCCAAAACGTTGTGGAGCCGCAAGATCGAATCTGACGATCTCAACCGAATCCCCTTGGGCTTCAACTGCTACCTGATCCGGACCGGCGCGCACACCATCCTGGTCGAAACCGCGGAGGGGGACAAGCAGGACGCGCGCGCTCGCGAACGCATGAAGCTGCCCGCTGAATCGGAGCCGCTGCCCGAGACCATCGCCCGCCACGGCTTCGATCCGGAAGCGATCGATATCGTCATCAACAGCCACCTGCACTTCGATCACTGCGGCGGAAACACGATCCTGTGCGAGGGAGGCGCGCGGCCTGCGTTTCCGCGCGCCCGCTACTTCGCTTCGCGCGGCGAGTGGGAGCACGCGCACGAGCGCCTGGCGCGCGATAGCGTGAGCTATATCGATGCCAACTACGATCCGCTGGTGAATACCGGGCAGATGACCCTGGTGGACGGCGATTGTGAGGTGGTCCCCGGCGTCTGGATGCGCCGCGCGCCGGGCCACAACCGGGACATGATGGTGATCACCGCCGAAAGCGCCGGTAAAACCTTCTGCTTCTTCTCCGACCTGGTGCCGACCACCTGGCACACGCAGCCCACCTGGGTCATGGCCTTCGATCTGTTCCCGCTCGAAACCATCCAGAACAAGATCAAGTGGCTGGGCGCCGCGGCGAAGAACGGCTGGGTGTGCGGCTTCGCCCACGATCCGGCGGTCGCATTCGCGCGGATCACCGACAGTCCGAAAACCATGTTCGCCCCCGCCCCCCTGTGAAGAAATAAAGTCAAAAGTCAAAAGGCAAAGGTCAAAAGTCAAAAGCGAGCAGGTACGCTTCGCCTGCGGCTCAGCGCCTCTCCATGCCGCCGCAGGCGGCCCATACAAAGCGGCGGCGCAGCCGCCCACCGAATCACTTTTGACTTTTGACCTTTGCCTTTTGACTTTTGACTTTTTCATACTGAAGTCATGCTCCGCCTTCCGGACTTCCGTAACGAACCGTACGCCGATTTCTCGCAACCCGCCAACCGTCAGGCTATGGAAGACGCGCTGCGAGCGGTCCACGCCCAATTTGGCCGCGAGTACCGCCTGCGCCTGGGCCGCGACGAGATCGCGACCGGTGATACGCTGAAATCGCTGAACCCATCGAACACGCAGGAGGTGATCGGAATTCATCACAAGGCCACCGCCGATTTGGCGAATCGCGCAGTCGAATGTGCGTACGCGTACTTCCCGCAGTGGTGCCGCACGCCGGCCGAGGAGCGCGTCCGGATGCTGCTGGATGCCGCTCGCATTCTGCGCCGCCGCAAATTCGAGTTCGACGCGTGGCTGGTCTACGAAGCCGGCAAGACCTGGCCGGAAGCGGAAGCCGATGTCTCCGAGGCCATCGATTTTTGCGAATACTATGCGCGCGAGATGCTGCGGCTGGGCGGCCCCCAGAAGGTGCACCAGCTTCCCGGCGAAGAGGATGAGCTGGTCTACATTCCGTTGGGCGTCGGCATCGTGATCCCGCCGTGGAACTTTCCGCTCGCGATCCTGGTCGGGATGACGGTGGCGTCGCTGGTTACCGGCAACACGACTATAGTGAAGCCTTCAAGCGAAACCCCCACGATCGCGGCGAAGTTTGCCGAGGTGCTGCTCGAAGCCGGTTTTCCAGAAAACAGCTTCACGCTGCTGACCGGCAGCGGCGCCGCCGTCGGTGATGTGCTGGTGCAGCACCCCAGGACGCGGTTCGTCTGCTTTACCGGTTCGCGCGACGTCGGACTGCGGATCAACGAACTCGCCGCCAAACCGCAAAAAGGCCAGCTCTGGATCAAGCGGGTGATCGCCGAAATGGGCGGCAAAGACGCCATCATCGTGGATGCGGATACCGACCTCGACAAAGCCGTCGATGGCGTGCTGGTCTCCGCCTTCGGCTACCAGGGACAGAAGTGCTCGGCCTGTTCGCGCGCCATTGTGCATGAAAAGGTGTACCAGCCCTTCCTGGAAAAACTCGCCGCGAAGGTCAAGGCTTTGCCCGTCGGCCCCGCTGATGACCCGCGGAACTACATGGGCCCGGTGATCAGTGAAGGCGCGCGTAAGAGCATCCTCCAATACATCGAGACCGGAAAGAAGGAAGGCCGCGTCATCGCCGGCGGCACCACGGTTCCCGGAGATGGATACTTCATCGCGCCTACCGTGATCGCCGACGTAGAACCCAGCGCCCGGATCTTCCAGGAGGAAATCTTCGGCCCGGTGCTGGCCGTCAGCAAGGCCCGCGATTTCGAACACGCACTCGAGCTCGCCAACAATTCCGAATATGGCCTGACTGGCGCTGTCTTCTCCCACGATCCCGAGCATCTTCGGGAAGCGAAAGAACGGTTTCACGTCGGCAACCTGTACTTCAATCGGAAGTGCACCGGCGCTATGGTGGGAGCCCATCCGTTCGGCGGATTCAATATGTCCGGCACGGATTCGAAAGCCGGCGGCCCGGACTACCTGCTGTTGTTCCTGCAGGCGAAATCGATCGCGCGCAAGGTCGGATAAACCGAAAACCCGGAGTTATGGCTGGCAGGGTCGTCTGCCGGTTTTCAAACGCTCTTGGGCGTTCGGATCCAGCTCTTTTTTCACTACCGAGAGCTTGAACACTCGTCCGTCCTCATCCTGCAGGAAGAAATCTCCCTGGGCCGTGGCATACATCACCATCCCTCGTTCCGTCACGTTCGGCTTGTGACGAATCAGAAGACGGTGCGACACGTGGTAAACGACTCGTCGGCCACAATGAGGAAGCTTTCCCTGCTGAAAACCCCTTCGTCGTCGTAGCAGGGGTCGGGCGATGCCCAAAGGATTCCGGACTTCCATTCCAGGACTGGTTGTGCCTTCTTGGCGGACAATGCCGGGAGAGCCAGGGCGCTGGCCAGCAACAGCACGAGTCGTCGCCTCAAGCGCATCGATTGCACCGCCAGCCACAGGGTACCCGCCTGGAAATACGAAGGCAACGCTAACGGAGGTGAACAGCGATCCGGCCCCGCGGCTACGCGCTGCGGCCTTCCCGGTGTCTCAAACGGTCGGACGTCACCGGCTTGCTGCCGGCGGGCGACTCGGTCCGGAAATAGGACCAGGGGCCCGGAATCCACGGATAGCGTTCGACTACCGCCTCGTTCACCGCCACTCCCAACCCGGGCGTCCGCGGAACCACCAGTTGTCCGCGATCGAACTCCAGCGGCTCTTTCAGGATTTCGGCTGCCAGCGGGAACGGGTACATCCCCGTTCGCTCCGGCGTCGAATAGCACGGATACTCCAGCCATTCCACCACCATCTGCGGCCAGCAGACCCCGAGGTGCGCGGCGGCAATCACTTCCAGCGCTGTCCCGGTGCTGTGGAAGGCGAATCGCAGTCCCTGGCGTGCAATTTCGGCGAACACCCGCCGCCCCATGGCGTAGCCGCCCTGCGCCGCAAGATCCATCTGAACGTAGTCGACGGCCTGCGTGAGCACCAGATCCAGCAGGCTCTCCTCGTTCAATTCATGCTCTCCGCTCGCCAGGGGGATGAGATCTTTTTCCTTCAGCCGGACATAGCCGTCGTGATCGTGCGGCGGTAGGGGCTCTTCGAGCCAGGCGATGTTGTAGGCCGCCATTTCCTCGGCGAGTTGCTCGATGGTTTCGAGGCTGTAATTGCGATCGCCCATCCGCCACCAGGTGTGTGCGTCCACCATCAGATCGAAATCCACCCCGACGGCTTGCCGCACCAGCCGCACCGTTTCCAGATCCTGCTCGGGCCCGCCCGCCGGCCGCAACTTGTAGGCATGGAATCCGAGCTCGGCAATCGCCTCGGCTTCGGCGGCGCAGGCCTCCGGGGTCATATACATGCCCGCGCTGCCATAGACGCGAATACGGTCCCGAATCCGGCCGCCGATCAGCTCGGAAACCGGCGCCCCTTGCGCTTTTCCGGCGATATCGTAAAGCGCGATCTCTACCGAACAATACGTCTTCGCAAAATCGGGATCGGCTCCCGGCCCTTGTAGAAAACGGACGCGCAACGCGTCCGGGTCGGCCAACAGCCGGCCCACCAGGAACGGCGCGATCACGTCCTCAATGATCTGGTGCGCGCGTTCGCTGCCCGGGCCGGGAGCATAGCCGACAAGACCCCGGTCAGTTTCCACCCGGACGAACATCGCGTCGCGTTTGAGGATGACCCGCTCCCCGCCGCGAAATCGCAGTACCACCGGCTCTTCGAACGGATACGATAAAAGATACGACCGGACGCTGGTGATCTTCATCGGGACGCGGAATCAGGATAGCATGCGGCGATTCTGCGCGGCCCGCCGGCTCCGGCGGCTGCCGGCCGAGCGAGCCCCGATCGACGCCGGCCTTAGTTTGCTTTCATCGGTGGCTCCCATGCGCTTTCTTGAAACCTCCTAAGTCCCGCTGGTCGCGGCGGCGGCGAAGATCGAACTCCAGTCCATTCCGGCCGCGGCTTGGTTGCCGATCCCGACCAGGCTGGAAATCGAGCCGGTATCCGCCATATCGATGGCACGGGGCAGCTCCCAGTCGAAGCGCTTCATCAAGCCGGGGAAATGGCGGTTCACGAGTTCGGTCTGCTGATCTTCTGGAGCGTCGATCAGCGCTCCGACGGTCCATTGCAGCCATCCCAGGAGGCCGGAGGGAACATGATTGCCCGACGCGAAAAAGCCGGTGCCGAGCGAAATGACGCGCGTTTCGGCGGGGGTGAACTCGTCATAATAGAAGGCTTCGACACACACCTGGTAAACGGGATTGCCGGTCACGCCCACACCGCCGTCCACCATCACGGTGGGGGTGTCCTTTACACGCATGGTCCAGGGCCTGAAGTAAGTCGGGGCCGAGGCGCTGGCGACGGCGCAATCCACCAGACCCAGTGTGCCGGTGGACCGCGCATTCTTCGGATTGTCCTGGACGAAATACCAGGGATGGGTGTCGATCCCCTTTGCCGTCAGCAGCAGGCGGACCGGCGAGTCGTTGAGCGTCCAGGCTGCCGCTGCGCCGAACTCGCTCGCCAGCACCTGCCGGATATTGTCGGGATCATACATATAGCCGATGACGAGCCGCTTTGCGTCCGCCAGGAGTTTCGGCGGCCGGAAGATCTCGTGCGCCCGCCGTACATAGATATCGAGGATCCGGGTCGCGGGGACCCCCGCGGCCGCAGCCGCGGCGATGAGGGCGCCGGTAGACGTTCCGGCGAGGAAATCGAAACACTCTCGAATCGGTTTCCCGAGTTGTTGCTCCAGTTTCACCAGCGCGCAAGCCGGAATGATGCCGCGGATGCCGCCGCCGTCGATCGAGAGGATCCGTTTCATCTCGTCCTCCAGTCTGAATCGAGGCGCTCATCATAAGGCAATGTATGAGCCAAAACAAGCCGGGAAACGGGCCGCCGATACCGCCGATAAGGGATTGTCCAATCGGAGGCCCGCGAATTCCGAAACTCCGGCGGCTGATTCCTCGTATTCTGGAGTGACGGTTCTACGGATGGACGCTCTCGTGCGGGACCTGCGCGGCGCAATCCGGCGCTTGATCCAAGTGCCGGGCTTTTCGTTGCTGGCGATTCTTTCTCTCGCCTTAGGCATCGGCGCCAATACCGCGATGTTCACGGTGGTGGAAAGCGTTTTGTTGCGCCCGCTGCCGTACTCCCACGCGGACCGTCTGGTCAGCATCGGTCCCGGCAGCTCTCAAGGAACGGAAGCGGGGTTTGCGCCGACGTCGTGGTTAAATTACCGCGACCTTCGCGATCAAGCGCGTTCGGTGTCCAACGTGGCCGGCTACTCGGAAGATATCGGGGTGGTGCAGACCCGGGAGGGCTCGTCGAGCGTGCCCACGCCAGAGGTGACTCCGAGCCTGTTTCGCCTGCTCGGGGCCAAGCCGCTGCTGGGCCGCGCGTTTTCCGAAGCAGAAGGGCAAACCGGCGGCCCGCGCGTCGCCATTCTTTCCGAGCCCTTATGGCGGCAGCAGTTCGGCGCGGACCCAGATATACTCGGCCGTCAGATCCGCGTCAATGCCCAACCGCGAACCGTGATCGGGGTGATGCCCGCCGGCTTTCGCTTTCCGGAATCGCTTGGCGAGTTCGGAAAAGGGTTATGGCTTCCGCTGCAGCCGACCGACGAAATGCTGAAAGACCGCGGCTATAACTTCTTCTTTGTGGTGGGACCACTCAAACCGGGCGCCACCCTGGCGGAGCTGCGCGGAGAACTCAGCGCCATTTCCGAGCGGATCCGCCGGGCCGATCCTCGCTCGATGCACGATCTGAATCTAGGCGCGGCCTCCTACCAACAACTCCTGACGCTCAGCGCCCGGCCGGTTCTGCTGGGGTTGCTCGCCGCCGTCGGCCTGGTCCTGCTGATCGCGTGCGCCAATGTCGCGAATCTTTTAATCGCCCGTAGTCTCGGACGGCGGCAGGAATTCGCGGTCCGCGCCGCCTTGGGAGCGGGCCGGTTTCGCTTAATGGCGCAACTGCTGGCTGAAGGCGCGGTGCTTAGCCTGGGCGGCTGCGTGGTGGCGTTCGGGCTGGCGGAGTTGGCGGTAGCGGCCATCCACAAACTGCCGGAGGCCACGATTCCGCGCGCCGGGGACATCGCCGTGCGATGGAGCGTGGTCGGTGTGCTGGCGTTAGTCGCGGCCGTCACGACGATGCTTTCCTCGCTGCTGCCGGCGCTGCTGGCCGGCCGCGCCGATCCCCAGCCTGCCTTGCAGGCGGCCTCGCGCGGTCTGGGCGCCCGTTCCGTCCGTTCGCGGCTGAGTGGATGGGTTGTCGCCGGCGAGGTGGCCTTGTCCGCGATACTGCTGATCTCCACCGGCCTTTTGTTTCGGACGTTGTGGAACCTCGAGCATGCGCGCCTGGGCTTCGATATGACCCGCGTGACGACTTTTTCGGCCATGCCCGCCGATGCCGCCGGCTTCGGCAATATGAGCGTTTCCGAAGGCGCTCGCAATTCCGGGCCGCACATCGGCTCTTCGGTGTACCAGCCCGTGATCGAGCGTATGCGGGCTCTGCCCGGCTTCCGCGACGCCGCTCTCATCACCGCGCCGCCGCTTTCGGGTGTCGATTTGAACACGAGTTTCACGATCGTCGGAATTCCGGAAGACCGGCAAAGAGGGTATGACGCCCGGATTTCAGCCGTGAGCAGCGGTTTTGCGAGAGTGATGGGCACCCCGGTGGTGCGCGGGCGCATGGTCACCGAAAACGACGTTGCCACCGCGCCGTTCGTGGTGGTGATCAACGAAGCGTTCGCGCGCAAGTACTTCGGCAACGAAAACCCGCTCGGCAGACAGATCAGCCTGGGCGGTAAGGACACCGGGATGATCGAGCCCTATACGATCGCCGGGGTCATCGGAGACCAGGTGGACCGGTCGGCGGCCACACCGGCGAAACCGCTGATCCTGGTCCCGTATCAGCAGATTCCGGCAACGTCGCTGTTCTATGCGGCGCTGCTGAAGACCATCGTCTTTTTCGTCGTAAAAACCCAGGCGGATATCCCGGTCGCGCCCGCCGTGCGAGCGGCATTCCGTCAGGTAGCCCCCGATTTCGCTCTGGAGAATTTCCAGACGATGCAGCAGAGTTTTGCGAAGACCAACTTCAACGATCGTCTGGGGCTGTATCTCATCGCCGCATTCGCCGGGATGGCCGTGCTGATGGTGATCGCGGGACTCTACGGGGTAATGTCTCAGATGGTTGGGTACCGGCGGCGCGAGATCGGCATCCGGCTCGCGCTGGGCGCTTCGCCTTCAGGAATCCTCTCCATGGTTCTGCGCCAGGCTGCGGTATTGGTGGTGGCCGGCGTGGCCGTGGGGATCGCACTGGCCGCCGCTGCCGGTAAACTCGAATCCGGCTTTTTATATGGCGTCCAGCCCGTGGATGCGTGGACTTATGCCGCCGTGGTGGCTTCGCTGCTCGTGGTAGGAGGAATCGCCGCGCTGGTTCCCGCCCGCCGGGCGGCGGCGATCGAACCGGTCGAAGCGCTGCGGGAGGAGTGAGACATGAAAGCCGTCGTCATGGAGCCGGTACGAGCCAGGAGGATCGGATCGTGCTGAGAGACGATACCGGTCAAATGCACGTCAAATCCAACCGCGCTGCGATGGCCTGCCGGACCGATCTGGTAGAGTAAACAGTTAGCGTTTTGATCGCCGCCATCATCCGTTTTGATCAGGAGTAGAAATGCATTTTCTCCCGCGCCCGAAAACTGCCCGCCGCGCACTGCTCGTCCTCGCCACCGCGCTGATGAGCCTGCCCGCGTTCGGTCAGATCAACCTGTCCGGAGTCTGGCAAAACCTGCTCGATGAAGATTTCCCGGACCGGCTGGCAGGCCCCGAACTGGGTGACTATGCCGGGCTGCCCATTAATGCGGCCGACCGGCTGCGCGGCGAGACCTGGGATGCTTCGCTGATCACGCTGCCCGACTACCAATGCCGCGTTCATCCCTCCGATTATGCCTCGGCATTCGCGGACATCCGGATCTGGGAAGAGTACGATCGGGAGAGCCAAAACCTGATCGCCATTCACCTCCATCATTTCGCTTGGGGCACCGAGCGGACCATCTGGATGGACGGCCGTCCGCATCCACCCGATTACGCGCTGCACACCGCCATGGGTTTTTCGACGGGAAAGTGGGAAGGCGACATCCTGACCGTGACCACCGACCATCTGAAGGAAGGCTGGTTCCGCCGCAACGGCCTGGCGCGCAGCGATAAGGCGGTGGTGACAGAACATTTCATTCGCCACGATAATGGGCTCACGTGGGTGACGGTAGTGGACGATCCGGCTTACCTGGAAGAGCCGCTGTTCCGCTCGCGCGATTACACGTTCAGCGTGGCGGGACAGATCGCGCCGTATCCGTGCGAGAGCGTGGAAGAGATCATCCGGCCGCGCGGCGTCATTCCGCACCACTTGCCGGGGACCAACACGTTCCTGAAAGAGTATCAGCAGCGGCACGGCATTCCGGAGGATGCGGCGATGGGCGGCGCCAAGACCATGTATCCGGAATATCGCTCGAAATTAAAAGGCGCGGGCGTTCAGCCGAAGTAGCGAGGATGCGAGAGATGAGAACGACCCAAACCATACCAGTCCTTGCGATCGCCGCGCTCGCGGGTGCCGCGCTGGCGATTGCCCAACCGGCTCCGGCGCGCGCTCCGGGGATTCCGCAGAATTTCGACAACGTCGAAGTCCACATTCTGCCGGCGCAGGGCAACGTGTACATGCTCGTGGGCTCGGGCGGAAATATTACGGTGCAGGCCGGCAGCGACGGTGTCCTGCTCGTGGACGCGGAGTATGCCGGGCTGGCGGATAAAATTCTTGCCGCCGTGCGGAAGATCTCCGACCGGCCGCTGCGGTACATCATCAATACGCACTACCATCCGGACCACACCAACGGGAACGAACGATTGCGCAAGGCCGGCAGCACCATCGCGGGCGGCAACGTGGCGGGCGACCTGGGCGCGGAAGCCAGCGAAGGCGCCCAGATCATCGCGCACGTGAACGTGCTCAACCGCATGAGCGCGCCCACCGGGCGGCAGGCCGCGGCGCCGCAAGGCTCGTGGCCCACCGATACCTTCATCGGGAACGAGAAGAAACTCTGGTTCAACAACGAGGGAATCGAGATCATTCACATTCCCAACGCCCATACGGACGGCGACAGCATCGTCTATTTCCGCCGGTCGGATGTGATCAGCACGGGCGATCTGTTCGTGACTACGACGTATCCGATCATCGACGTAGCGGCGGGCGGCACGATCAACGGATACATCGAAGCGTTGAACCGCATCATCGATCTCATCGTGCCGGTCTACGGCCAGGAGGGCGGGACGCTGGTGATTCCCGGCCATGGCCGTCTCTGCGATTTGGGGGACGTCATCAACTACCGCGAGATGGTGACGATCATCCGCGACCGCGTGCAGGACATGATCAAGAAAGGCATGACGCTGGAGCAGGTGAAAGCGGCCAAGCCCACCTTCGACTACGATCCCCTCTATGGATCGAGCACGTTCTGGACTACCGACCGGTTCGTGGAAGCGGTGTACAACACGCTGGCCCCGAAGAAGAAATAGCGCGGAGACAAGATGACCATGAGAGTTCCTTTCTTGCACCAGCGCGTCGCGCCCGTCCTGACCGCGGCCGCGGCACTGGCTCTATTCGCGCCGTTTGGCGCGCAGGCCCAGTTCGGCGGTCCGCCGCCGGCGCCGCGCGGGCCGGCAAAAACCATTGCTCCCATCGACCTCACCGGCTATTGGGTGTCGATCGTGACCGAAGACTGGCGGTTTCGCATGATCACGCCGCCCAAGGGCGACACCGAAGGCGTGCCGCTCAACCCGGCCGGCACCCGGGCGGCCGCGGCGTGGGATCCGGCCAAGGACGAAGCCGCCGGCGAACAATGCAAATCCTACGGCGCACCCGCCATCATGCGGGTACCGGGCCGGTTCCATATCACCTGGGTGGACGACAACACGCTCAAGATCGAGGCCGACGCCGGCACGCAGACGCGATTGCTGCATTTCGGCACGGCGCCGCCGCCGAAGGAAGCGCCGAGTCTGCAAGGCTATTCCCAGGCCGAGTGGGTGTTCGCATTGGGCGGCACCGCCCGGCGCGGCGGCGAAGGACAACCGGGTGGAGTCCCGCAGCGCGGCGGTTCCCTGAAGGTGACCACCACCAATCTTAAGGCGGGATACTTGAGGAAGAACGGCGTGCCGTACAGCGCGAATGCGACGGTCACCGAGTGGTGGGACTTGCTGCACGAGCCCAACGGCAGCACGTGGGTGGTCGTGAAGACGATCGTGACTGACCCGACCTACCTGTTCCGGCCGTTCGTCACCAGCACGAATTTGCGGAAGCAGCCGGATGCGTCCGGTTGGAGCCCGTCGCCCTGCGAAGCGAAGTAGGCCGGAAAGCGAAGAAAAAAGTCAAAAGTCAAAAGTAATCGGGTACGCTTCGCCTGCGCTCAGTGCCTTCACAACGCGCAGCCGCGGCGATGGTCAGATCGCTTCGATTAACAACTGAAACGCAAAACTGTCGAAAGATACTGGCCAAATGACCACCGGAATCCGGCCGTCTTCCTTGACACCCGAGCGGCCCTCTTTATACACTCTGCCCAATCACCATGTCTATCCAGGCTTGGCGCATCGCAATCGAGCCCTGTGGTAGGAATGGGTCGACAATAAGCGGGTGAATTCCTAAAACTTTTCGAGGTGCACATGATGCGCTCGGCGTTAACCGCGTTCTGCGGGCTGGTTGTAGCTGTTTGCGCGTTCGCGCAGACGGACCGCGGCACAATCACGGGAACCATTGCCGATCCCGCCGGAGCCGTACTGGCTGGGGCTCCCATTGAAGTCAAGAACGCGGAAACCGGGACCGTTTACCAGGGCGTCAGCACGTCGACGGGGAACTACACCGTGGCGCAACTGCCGGTCGGCACGTACGAAATCACCGTCACGGCACCGGGCTTCAAAAAGTTCGTGCGGCAGAATGTCCGGGTGCCGGCGGCTCAGACGGTCGCGGTGGACATCACGCTCGAAGTGGGCGCCGCCACCGAATCGGTGACGGTCAGCGCGGATGTCAGCCTGCTCAAGACCGAAAGCAGCGACGTCAGCCACAACGTTACGGGAGACCGCTTGACGGCTCTGCCGATCCTGCCGATCGGCAACGGCTTCTCGAGTTCGCATGGAGTCCGCAATCCCATGGCGGTCGCCAATCTGGCGCCTGGAACCTTCTTCGATCCCAACCTCAATATTCGGGTGAACGGGGCTCCCAGCAACACCGAAAGCGTCCGGCTGGACGGACAGGATGCCACCAACGGGGTGGTGACGTTTTCACAAGCCCAGACGCAGCCGAGCGTCGAGGCGCTACAGGAGCTTTCGCTGCAAACCAGCAACTACGCCGCCGAGTACGGCCAGGCCGGCGCCGGGCTGATCAACTACACGACCAAGAGCGGAACCAACGAATATCACGGTTCCGGTTACGACTACATCGCCAACGAAGCATTTAACGCGGCGCAGGCCTACACGCACAACCGGCCGCGTCTGCGGCGCCAGAACGGCGGCGGCACGTTGGGCGGGCCGATCCGGATTCCCAAAATCTATAACGGCCGCGACCGGACGTTCTTCTTTTTCAACTACGAGTTTTTCAGCGAGAAAGGCCTGATCTCGAACCAGTTCCCGACCGTGCCCACGGATGCCTATCGCAACGGAGATTTTTCGGCGCTGCTGGCGCCGCCGCTGCGGCGTACCCTGACGCCCCCGGCCGGGGGGCCGAGCACCGACATCACCGGCCAGCCGTTTTTGAACGGACAGATCTTCGATCCCAGCTCCCAATTCACGGGCGCCGACGGCCGCCGCGTGTGGCAGCCGTTTTCCAATAACCAGATTCCGCAGGCACGCTTCGACCCCTCGGCGGTCAAGGTGTTGAACCTGATTCCGCGCGCGAATCTGCCCGGCCTGGTGAGCAATTACAACCGGCCTTATCCGACCGACCGGTATACCTCCATTCCCGCGGTGAAGATCGATCACTCGTTCAGTTCCAAGGCCAAGCTGTCTTTTTACTGGTCGTCCACCGCCACCGCTGTACAGTACTGCACGCCGTTGTGCGGTTCCGACGGCTTGCCCGACCCGATTACTGCCACCCGCGGCACGTTCATCGAGTCGCATACCGAGCGGCTGAATTTCGACTACACGCTCACACCGACCATGTTGCTGCACATCGGCGCCGGTTACCAGCACAACGATTTCAAAGATACGGCGCCGACCACCGATTTCGACCTGCTCGGGGTGCTCGGCATCAAGGGCGCGACCCTCGGTCCGAAAGACGGCGCCCGCTTCCCCGTGTTCCAGGGCGGCCCGGGAACCTCTGGTTTTCTGGGCGCCAACAACACGGGTGGGATGAGCACCATGGGCCCGGCGGCGGGCCAGACGCGCAGCATCGAAATCAAGCCAACCTTCAACGCCAGCGTGACCTGGGTAAAAAACAGCCATACGTTTAAATTCGGCGGCGAAGGCCGGACCGAAGGCTACCCGCAGATCAGTCCCTTCAATACCACCGGCAATTTCACATTCTCCGCGCAGGAGACCGCGAACCCATGGGCATCCGATGCCAACGTCACGCTGGCCGGCGGAGCGATGGGGCATCCCTTCGCCAGTTTTCTCCTGGGGCGCGTCAACCAGGTGACCATCGCGGCTCCGACCGATTCCCGCGGCGGTCGCAGGTTCCTCGGGTTCTTCGCGCAGGATACGTGGAAGGTGACCCGCAAGCTGACCTTCGACTACGGACTGCGCTGGGACTACTTCACGTATGCCCGGGAACAATACGGCCGCACACCGGCGCTGGATCCGACGATCCCGAATGCGAACGCCGGCGGCCATCTGGGTGGAGTGAAGTTCGAAGGCTACGGGCCCGGCCGCTGCAACTGCGACTTCGCGCACAATTATCCGTTTGCGTTCGGGCCGCGCCTGGGCATTGCTTATCAGATCGACAGCAAGACGGTGCTCCGCGCGGGCTTCGGTTTGACGTACTCGAGCAGCGCGGGAGGCGCGCAGGGCGCGGCCGGAGCCAGCCAGACCGCGAACGCCCCGGGCGTCGGCGATCCAGCCATGATCTTGAGCCAGGGTATCCCGGTAACCCCGGTGTGGCCCGATATCCGCTCCAACCTGTACCCGATCCCCGGCCAGATCACCACCCCGGGGGGGTTCGGAGTGGTGGACAACAACGCCGGCCGTCCGGCACGCCAGGCGCAATGGAGCATCGGGCTGCAGCGCGAAATCCTGCGCGACCTCGTGGTGGAAGCCGCGTACGTCGGGAATCGGGGCGCGTGGTGGCGCACCAACTCGCTCACCGAATACAACGGCATCACCAATGACATTCTGAAAGCCAACGGGCTGGACATCACCAACGCAGCCGACCGCGCCATCCTTGCGGCGCAGATCGGACAGCCGGCAGCGGGACGATTCCAAAACAAGCTCCCCTACGCCGGCTTCTCGCCGAAGAACAGCGTGGCGCAGTCGCTGCGGCCGTTTCCGCAGTTCGGGAACATCACCGGCTTCGGGCCGCTCGGCAGGACCTGGTATGACTCGCTGCAATCCAAGGTGACCAAGCGTTTTTCGCACGGCTTGGATTTCACCTACACGTTCACCTGGTCCAAGGAACTGCAACTCGGGGCAGAAAACGACGGCGGTTTGCTGGTGGGGCAGGGCAGCATCAATGACATTTTCAACCGCGGGATCAACAAACAGCTTTCCAGCTTCTCGCGGCCGTTCTGGCATGTGTTGGCCTTGAACTATGCCCTGCCCAAGTGGGGTCCAAACCGCTGGGTGCGGTACGCAGTGGCAGACTGGACGATTGGAACGGTGCTGCAATACGGCAGTGGACAGCCGATCCGTGTTCCGAATGCCGCCAACAGCGACTTCACGCAGTCCATCCTGCGGCCCACGTACGCGCAGCGCGTCCCCGGCCAGCCGCTATACCTGGTGGACATCAATTGCCACTGCTTCGATCCGGCGAAGACGCAGGTGTTAAATCCGGCCGCCTGGACGGATCCGGCTCCCGGCGCCTTCAGTTCGTCGGCTGCCTACTACAATGATTTCCGCTACCGGCGGATTCCGCGCGAAACCCTCAGTTTCGGCCGGATCTTCCGTCTCCGGGAACGCGCCCAACTCGCGATCCGGATGGAGTTCACCAACCCGTTCAACCGGACGCAGGTGCCGAACCCGTCTAACGGCGTTCCCAATGCCGCCATCGGGCAGACGGCGAATAGTTTCAAGTCGCCTCTGACAGTAGGCCAGAACGGTAATTACAACGGCGGGTTCGGATCCATCTACACCACGCCGGCCAACGCCGTGATCGGCGAACGATCCGGCCTCCTCGTGGCGCGGTTTTCTTTCTGAATCGGGCGGACGCGAGGCTGCCAGCTGGTTTGATCGTGTCCGCATCGCTCCTACGGCCGGAACAGAGTCGGACCGCGCCGCCGCGCGCCTGGTTTTTCCAGTAGAATTCATTCCAGATGCGCCGCGCCGCAAAATGAACGTGCGGGAGAAAGACAACGGTATGAAACCGCGAAAACTCCTTCGCCGTCGAATGGTGACGGCAACCGCCGCCGGACTCGCTGCGCCGTTCGCGCTGCCCCATAAAGCGACGGCCGCCGAGTGGACCCCGGCCGAGAAAGCCAACGTCCAGGTGGTCACGGACTTTTGCGCAGCCTGGCCCAGCCACAATCTGGACCAGCTCCTGTCGTTCTTCGCCGACAACGGCGCCTACCGGATGAGCGAAACTCTGGAGCCCGTGAAAGGCAAGCAGGCCGTCGCCAATCGCATCGCAAGCTTTCTCGACCGCGTGGAACGCTTTGAAGTGCTCGACACGCTCGCCAAGGGGCCGATGGTTTTCAACGAGCGCATCGATCATTTCCACGGGGGCCCGTTGAAGTCGTGGCACGGGGTCGGCGTCTTCTTCTTGAAGGACGGCAAGATCGTCGAATGGTACGACTACACGATCGCCCGAGAGCGGTAACCAAAAACCGGTCAGCCTGAAGTGCGCGGTTTTTCGTGTAGAAAAATTGGTCGTTTTGTAGGAGTTGTAGGAGGGGACAGATCAGGCTGACCGGGTTTTTTGCTCCTCAGCGAACTCGGTCGTATCGCGCGTCGCCCTCGGCGGCGCTCAGCATGAAGTGCGTCACCCGGCCGCTTGCATCCAGGTAGAACTCGATCGTCCCGGCGGTCGAATCGAACCGGGTATCCGTCTGCGGAATCAGCGGGAAATCCTTCATGTAGAGTTGCCCCTTCTCCAGAGTGATGGTTTGCTCCGGGCCGAAAAAGTCGCGGGAGGAAATGACCCCGTCGCCAAACCTGTATCGGCCGGTGTACCGGTCCAGCACGGCCAGGCTCGGATGGCTCGCGGCTTTCGCCGTCCCCACCAGGTGGTTCGTATCCCGCTCGTCTTCGTTGCACACGTACTCCAGCATGTCCGTGTCCGCGGCATAGGTGACGGCCACCGGGATGGTGAGAGGCCTGGTCATCGTTTCGGGATCGTCGTAAGTCACCTCCACCCGCAGGTGTCCGAAGTCGGGCCGCCGGAACTTCTCGGTGACCCGCAGACGCTCGGAATGGGGATGCCCCACCATGTCGAGCCAGGTTTTATCGTTGAATCCCGCGGTTTCCACCACCAGCGTGTCGCCTTCCCAATGCCCCACGGAGTAGCCCACCCAGGTCGGATTCGGATCTTTCGGCAATTCGCGGCCGTCAATGTAGATCTGCCGGTAGCCGCCCAGTTCGTACAGGAGCGCGATCACGCCGGGCGATTGTACGATTCGGTAATAGCGCGTCGATCCCGCGGCGAAGATTGCTTGCGGACCCGCCGGCAGGCAGTGCGTCACCGGATTGTCATGCCGCAAGTTCACCGCGCGTTGAAGGAACAACGCCTGCGCCGCCGGGCGGAAGACTCCTTCATCCTTTAAGTCCTGGATCACGTCAAAACGGTACGGGCTGAGATCGGGCCGCCACAACCCGGACAGATCCGGTTTTCCGTCCGGCATCCGCGGAGCGGGCGCCGTAAGGTCCGGTTTTCCATCGGCGGTGCGCGGAATACCTGGGGTCGGAAGATTCAGCCACTGGGCCGCGGCCGGAACGATCAACATCAGGGCGAGGATGGGGGTGCGCATCGGCTCAATCATAAACCTGCCTGGGAACGGAAGCCAGCCCTCCGACCCCAAGTCAGGTAACCAATTCGAATATCGCGGCGCCTAGTGCATCTATGGCACGAACCGCATTAGTCTTTCTTTTCACGGCCGGGATGGCGCTGGCCGCCATCATGGACCCGGTCCGGCTCGACACCGGCCTGATCTCCGGCACCTCTGGGAAAGACGCCGAAGTTCGCGTCTTCAAGGGCATCCCGTATGCCGCCGCCCCCGTGGATAAACTGCGCTGGCGCGCGCCCCAGCCTGCCGCGCATTGGGATGGCGTGCGCAAGGCCGATGAGTTCGGCGCAATCTGCATGCAGGCAGCCGGCGGCCGCGGTCCCGCTCCGCAGATGAGCGAAGATTGTCTGTTTCTGAACGTCTGGACGGCCGCGAAATCCGCGAACGAGCGGCGTCCCGTGATGGTCTGGCTGCATCCGGGCGGGTACACCAGCGGTTCCGGCTCTTCGCCCGCCTATGATGGCGAGAACCTCGCAAAAAAAGGCGTGGTGCTGGTCACGATCAATTACCGGCTGGGGATCTTCGGATTCTTTTCCCACCCCGAGCTGACCAGCGAGTCCGACCGCCACGCCTCGGGAAACTACGCCTTCATGGATCAGATCGCGGCTTTGCAATGGGTACAGAAGAACATCGCGGCGTTCGGCGGCGACCCGAGGCGCGTCACCGTGTTCGGCGATTCCGCCGGAGCGGCCAGCTTGTCAAACCTGGTCGGCTCGCCGCTGGCGAAAGGCCTGTTCCAGCGCGCCATCGCGGAGAGCGGCGCGTGGCTCGGGCTTTCGGTCAACCCGATGCGGACGCTCGCCGAAGCCGAGCAGGCGGGGCTGAAAACGGCGGCGACCCTGGGAGCGAAATCGCTGGCCGAATTGCGCGCCAAGCCCGCCGCGGAATTGCTGAAGGCCGGGCGCGGCGGCGGGCCGGTGATCGACGGCTGGGTGCTGCCCGAAGATGTCGGCAAGATCTTCGCCGAGGGCAAGCAGAACGACGTGCCGATCCTGGTCGGGTCGAACAAAGATGAAGGCACGTTCTTTATTCAGCCGGCGGGCGCCGAGCGCTTCATCGAGCAGGAGCGGCGGCGGTTCGGCGATCTCGCCGACACCTTTTTCAAGCTGTATCCCGCCGGAAGTGACGAGGAGGCGAATGCGTCGCAGCTTGCCGCGTTCCGCGACGAACTTGGCTTTGTGATGCGAAACTGGGCGCGGCTGCAGACCAAGACCGGCAAATCGAAGGCTTACCTCTACTACTTCACGCACGAACCGCCGCTAGCGGAAGGTTCGCCGCGCGGCGGCCGGGGCAGCGGCGCCACCCATGGCGCCGAAGCCCAATACGTTTTTGAGAACCTGCTTGGCAACCGCCCGTGGACCGCGCTCGACCGCCAGCTGGCCGACACAATCTCGTCCTATTGGGTGAACTTCGCAACCCACGGCGATCCGAACGGAAAGGGATTGCCGCAGTGGCCGGCGTACGACGAGAAAAGAAACAGCCGTCCAATGGTCTTGGGCGACACGGTCGAAGTCGGGCCGGAGCCCAACCAATCGCAGCTCGCCTTCTATCAGGCGTTGTACGAGAAGGCGGCCGCGCGCTAGGCCGTTCATTCCTGACGGTACGCCTTCTCCAGCTGCTCGATATCGAGTTTCTTCATTTGCAGCATCGCTCGAACCACTCGGGCCGACTTCTGCGGGTCGGGGTCGCCCAGCAGCTTCATCAGCACCGCGGGCACAATCTGCCACGAGACGCCGAACTGGTCCTTGAGCCAGCCGCACTGCCCTGGCTGGCCGCCGGCCGACAGCTGTTCCCATAGCTCATCGACTTCCGCCTGAGTCTCGCAGTTCACGAACAAGGAAATGGCCTCCGTGAAATGAAAGACGGGGCCGCCGTTGAGGGCCGTGAACTGCTGCCCATCGAGCTCGAAGCTCACGGTCATGACGGAGCCTTTGGGGCCCGGCCCGGCATCGCCGTACCGACGGATGGCGCCGATCTTTGAGTTTTTGAAAATCGAGGTATAAAACTTCGCGGCTTCCTCGGCCTGCGTATCGAACCACAAGAAGGGAGTAATCTTTTGCATACCGGTTTATCCTCGGAGGGGGATGAGGGCGCGCAGCCGCGCGTCGCGGAAGAACAGGCCGGCCCAAGCGACGACGCCAAGCAGGGCCGGAACGACCCAGGTGGGATCGCCGAGGCGAACGTTGGTCGCGGTGGCGCCGCCCAGCAGCCCCGTCATCAGAATGGCCCCGAGAAATCGAGTGCGTGGCAGCAGATAGAGCGCCGCGCACGCCAGTTCCACCATTCCGACAATGGGAACCGCTGACGCCGGGTACCCGGCCTGTCGGAATCCGTCAACCACCGCCGCGACGCCGAGCAGTTTGGGAACCGCTGCGAACAGGATGAGGAGGGCGACAACCGCGCTCAATATCCGGCCGGCCCAAAGCGTTTTCTTCGAAACAATCATGTCATGTCTCCTCGTGTCGAGCAGTCAGGGTTTGGCCGCGGCAGCCTCGCGGCGGATGAGCGGTTCCACAGCCTCGGCCTGCGCGCTGGAATCGCCGGCAATGGGGATGAGGACGCGCACCCGCGGCTCGCGCAGATAAAGCCCGCCCCACAGCAGGATCCCGATATACACCGGAAACAGGGTTTCGCCAAACAGCGGATTGCCCACGCGCAAATGCACGGCCACGGCCCCCCCGAGATACCCGGTGAGGAGGATCGCGCCCAGGACCGACGTCCGCGGGTAGATGTAGATCGCGACGCACACCAACTCGACGATGCCGAGCGGGGCAGCCAGGCGAAGCGGGAATCCGAGGTGGTCGAACGCCTGGACCACCGGAGCGATGTTCGTCATGTGCATCACACCGTCCATCATGAGAAACGCCGCCATTGCTCCGGAAAGAATGCGTCCGGTCCAGATCATCTTCTTAGATAAATTCGATTGCCTGTGCATCTTGGTCTGCTCCTCTACGATTCAGTCGAACGGGAGCCCGCCAAATCGACACCGCTTTGCTCGGGCAGCCCGCTGATTTCCAGCACCGGACGGATTTCTACGGTGCCCCAGCGGCCGGCCGGAATCTCGCCCGCTATCTGTATGGCCTGGTCGAGGTCCTCGGCTTCGATCAGGAAAAACCCGCCCAGTTGTTCGCGCGTTTCTGCAAACGGGCCGTCGGTGACCAGCCGCTTGCCTTCGCGGATACGGACGCTGGTGGCGGTCGAAGTCGGCTGCAGCGGCGCTGCCGCCAAATAGCGCCCGCTCGCATCGAGCTGACGGGCATAAGCGGCCGATTCCAAATAGCACTGCGCACGCTCGGTCTCGCTCAGCCCGTTTTCCTCCAGGTAAATCAGCATCATGTATTTCACTTTTGTGACCCTCCCCTGGTGAATCGAACGGCCCGGCGCCCCATCGACACCGGGCGGCGGAAAGATTTTAAGATCGGGTATGCCCGTGGATGCGTCGGCGGCCGTCGAAGCATTGTATCGCTCGGACTGGGGCCGCATCGTGGCCACTCTGATCCGGCTTTTGGGTGACTTCGATCTGGCCGAAGAGTATGCGCAAGAGGCGTTTGCCGCCGCCGTGCACCAGTGGCCCGCCGAAGGCGTGCCGGAATCTCCCCGGGCATGGATCGTCCAGACCGCCCGCCACAAGGCGATCGACCGGTTGCGCCGGCAATCTCTGTTTGCAGAAAAGATCCAGGCGCAACTTATCCACGAGCTGACTGTATCGGCCGGTACGGAAGCGCCCGTTGAGGCCGGCGACATTCCGGACGAACGGCTGCGGTTGATCTTCACGTGCTGCCACCCGGCGCTGGCGCCGGAAGCGCAGGTCGCGCTCACGCTTCGCACCTTGTGCGGACTCGAAACGGAGGAAATCGCGCGTGCATTTCTGGTCCCGACGGCGACCATGGCGCAGCGGCTGGTGCGCGCCAAACGCAAGATCCGGGATGCGCGCATTCCCTATGCGGTGCCGGAAGCCAAACAACTGCCGGAACGGCTGGATGCCGTGCTGGCCGTGCTGTACCTCGTCTTTAATGAAGGTTACGCGGCGACTCGGGGCGAGCGGCTGATCCGGACCGATCTCGCGGCCGAGGCCATCCGGCTCGGACGGCTGGTCCGCACCCTGATGTCCGCCCGAATGGCCGCCCCGCCGGAAGTCACCGGACTGCTGGCCCTGATGCTGCTTCACGACGCGCGCCGTGAATCGCGCACCAATGCCGCGGGCGATCTGGTCGTCCTCGAGGAACAAGACCGCAGCCGATGGAACCGCGAGCAGATCGCGGAAGCTTTGCCGCTCGTCAGCGAGGCGCTGGGAATCAATCCCGGTCCCTACGCGCTGCAAGCGGCCATCGCCGCCGAACACTGCAAGGCAGCTCGCGCCGAGGAAACCGACTGGGGCAAGATTTCGGGATTGTACCGGCAACTCGAACGCGTCCAGCCATCGCCGATTGTCAGCCTGAATCGCGCCGCCGCCGTCGCTATGGCCGAAGGACCTCCAGCCGGACTCGCTATGCTGGAGGCGATCGCAGCCGCCGGCGATCTCAACCAGTACCACCTGTTGCATGCCGCGCGCGCCGATCTGCTGCGGAGAATGGGTTTGCAGGGCGAAGCCGCGCGGAGCTATGGACGCGCGCTCGAACTGGTTACCAATGAAACCGAACGGCGTTACCTGCAGAAGCGGCTGCGGGAAGTCCAGGCGCAGAACTCCTGACCTCGCCCCCCCATGCAGCGGCGCGCTCAGTTCTTTCCCACGAGCACGTCGAACAGGTGCTTCTGCAGCTCGGGCAATTCCTGGCTCCGCGCCGCGGCATTGAGCGGGTCGCCCGCCAGCGAGAGCGTTCGGACGGGTGCAACCGTCTGTTTCGCATCGTTCTGCGCGGTCGCCAGCAGCGGCGCAATGTCGGTGATCTGATTCTGGTCCAGGTACAGGTCGCGCCAGTTGGTCAGCTTCGCCAGCGCCGAAATGTCGCTGATGCGGTTCTTGCGCAAGTCCACCGATTGCAGATCCTTCAGATTGGCCAGCGCGCTGACGTCGCTCACCTGATTGCCGTCCAGGTGCAGATTCTGCAGCTTGGTGAGGTTCGCCAGCGGGCTCAAATCGGCGATCCGGTTGTTCGAAAGATAAAGCGTCTTCAAATTCTTGAGATTGGCCAGCGGCTTCAGGTCGGAAATCTGGTTTTGCGACAGGTCCAGGTATTCGAGCTTCGGCAGGCCCGCGAGCGGGCTGAGATCCTGAATCTTGCCGCCGTGAATCGTGATTGCCTCCAGGTTCGTGAGCTGGGCCAGCGGGCTGAGGTCCGCAATCGGAGAATCCGGCAGGTAGAGAAACCGCAGACTCTTGCATCGCTCGATGCCCGATAAGTCCTTCACCGGCGTCCCTTGCCCGGAGACGAGGATGGCCCCCTCGATTTGGGCTTCGGACAGCGGTTCGGCCGGTTTCGTGTTCGCGATATACTTGCGAACGAGCGTTTCCAGATTTGGATCGTGGAACGGACTCGCGGGGTTCTGCGCCGCGGCCATTCCTGCAACCAGCAACAGGATCGGAACGTAGCGTCTCATAGGCAGATCTGCGATCTATTTTAATATCGCCGCGGACCGCCGGTGGTACGATTGAGCCGAATGCCGAAATCGGCCGCGAAAGCGTTCCGAGCCCCGCTGGAGCGCGGCAACCCGCGCCTGGGATGGACCATCGCGCGCATCCCATTCGATGCCGGCAAGCTCTGGGGCAGCAAGGGAATGCTGAAGGTCAAGGGCGAGATCAACGGGTTCCCGTTTCGCACTTCGCTGTTCCCCACCGGCGACGGCCGTCACATTCTGCTGGTCAATCAGCAAATGCAGAAAGGCGCTCGCGCCACGCTAGGCACGGTGGCCGGCTTCCGTCTCGAGCCCGATCGCGAGGAGCGGATCGCGAGCATGCCGGCGGAACTGGGAAAGGCTCTTTCCGAGAGCCGCGCGCTCCGCCGCTGGTATGACCGGTTGAACTACTCCACCCGCAAGGAAGTCGGCAACTGGGTCGCGGGCGTGAAGAGCGCGGAAGCACGCCGCCGGCGCGCCAGCCAGATCGCGGAGCGTTTGTTCGCGGCCATGGAAGCGGAGCGCGAACTGCCGGGATTCATCCGCGCGGCTTTTGCCCGCGACGGCCGCGCGCGCGAAGGCTGGAACCGCATGTCGCTCGCGCAGCGGCGCCGGCATCTGCTGGCTCTCTTCTATTACCGGACTCCGGATGCGCAGGCACGGCGGCTCGACCGCCTGCTGCAGGATGCCCGCGCGCACGCGGAGAAGACGCCCCGCGGGAAAGCGGCCGGCCTGAGGTAAGCTGGGATTTCCATCTGACTCGCGTTCAGGAGAAATCATGAAGAAGATCTTCGCCGCTGCCTGTCTGTTTGCCTTACCCGCGCTGCCGCAAGCCGCCTCGCAAACGCCCGCCAACCCGCTCTCCACGTGGCTGCGCGACGCGTACTCGCGGAACCGCAACAACATCGTCCGCACAGCGGAGAAAATGCCGGAAGAGAACTACGGCATGCGTCCGGGCGCGCAGGAGGAAGTGCGCACCTTCGGCCAGCAGGTCGGGCACGTGGCGAACTTCAATTACCTGTGGTGCTCGCAAGCCAAAGGAGAAGCCAACCCAAACGCCGGCAAGAACCTGGAGAAGCTCGCCACCAAAGCTGAATTGGTAAAAGCGCTCAATGACGCATTTGCCTATTGCGAAGGGGTCTACAACTCGCTGACCGATGCCTCCGGGGCGGAGACAGTGGACATTACCCAGGAAAACGGGCGGCAGACGAAGAATCTGCGGATGGCGCTGTTAATCCTCAATTACGGGCACAACAATGAAATCTATGGAAGTCTGGTCAGCTATCTGCGCATGAAGAATATCGTGCCGCCGGCTTCGGAGCCGCGCGGCCCTCGCAAGTAGCAGCCTGGCTGCGCCGCGGCGGCTCGAAACCCGCAGTCCCCGGCCAGAACTTCCTCCCCGCTTCACCGCGCGCGGCCTAAGCGGCCCATCGCGCGAATTCGGGGTGTGGAACGGGTCCGGACACCTCGGCTCCTTCGAGGTTCGTCACCGTCACCCGCAACCCTTCCGGCAGGTGTTGCAGCCGCACCTTGCGGCCGTTCTCGAAACAGACCGCATCCCGATAGGTATTCACCGCGGCCGTCAATTGCTCGAATTTTACTTCTTCTTCGGCGCGGACGTGATTGTCGCGCTGGAATTCGGGGCTGAGGTCATGAAGCTTCAGCCGCGCCCCGGGTGGAACACAAACCGCCGTTACCCGGCACGCTTCCACCGGATTGAAAAACGCCTTGACGGCCTGCCAGACCGACCGCCGCTGCCGGGCTTCGCATTTCGGCTGCAGCTCGGCCGGCGACACGAGCCCGATCGAGCCGCTCGGGAACCTGTACACCATCAACTCTTCGTTCTCGCGAGCCAGCCGGTTCGGAAATGTCAGTAAAGAATAATCACACATGAAAGTAAGGACCTCCGTACATCACGCTGCATGAGACATACCGATGCCCGTTCTATTACGTCGGTTCAGGTCGGTCCAGGTTAGGTTTTGGTGACAGTCTACGAAACCACTAAATTCGGCTGAGACTCAGTGGGTTTTGGTGACAGTCTACGAAACCACTAAATTCGGCTGAGACTCAAAAAGGTATTGACCGGCCGAGCGTCGTCCCTACCCCTTACCTTCCAGCCCCCACTCCACCACTTCTTCCATCGTCTTCACGAAGTGCAGCTTCATGTCGCCGATCTGCTCGGTCTTCAGATCTTCGCGTACGTTCACTTCGTTTTCCGCCGGTAGAATCACTTCCCGCACGCCGCCGCGCTTCGCCGCCAGCACCTTCTCTTTGATGCCGCCCACCGGCAGCACCTGGCCGGTCAAGGTGATCTCGCCCGTCATCGCCAGGTTGGCGCGGACCAGCCGGTTCGTCAGCATCGAGAGCAGCGCGGCCGCCATCGTGATGCCCGCCGACGGCCCGTCTTTCGGAATCGCGCCCGCCGGCACATGGATGTGAATGTCGCTCGTCTTGAACAGATCGGGATCGATGCCGTATTGCGTCGCGTTCGCGCGCACCCACGTCAGCGCCGCCTGCACCGATTCCTGCATCACCGGCCCCAGTTGGCCCGTCATGATCAGGCCTTTGCTGCCGCCCGGCATGCGGCCGGCTTCGATGAACAGGATATCGCCGCCCACCGGCGTCCACGCCAGCCCGACCGCCACTCCCGGCCGCCGCGTGCGTTCGGCCACTTCGGTATCCGGACGGAAGCGCGGCGCTCCCAGATCTTTTTCCACCAGCTCCGGCGTGACCGTCATCTTGCCGGGTTGGCCTTCCGCGATCCGCCGGGCCTGTTTGCGGCAAATCGCGCCGATCTCGCGCTCCAGGTTGCGCACACCCGCCTCGCGCGTGTACCGCCGGATCAGGAACCGCACCGATTCATCGCTGAACTCGATCGCGTGCTCCTCGTCCAGGCCGTTCTCCTTCGTCTGGCGCGGAATCAGGTACCGGAACGCGATGATCACTTTCTCCTGCTCGGTGTAGCCTTCGAGCGGGATCACCTCCATGCGGTCGCGCAACGCGTCCGGAATCGGGTCGAGCACATTCGCCGTCGTGATGAACAGGACCCGCGACAAGTCGAACGGCACGTCGAGGTAGTTGTCGCGGAACGTGGAATTCTGTTCCGGGTCGAGCACTTCCAACAGCGCCGAGGCCGGGTCCCCGCGAAAATCCCGGCCGAGTTTGTCGACTTCGTCCAGCATGAACACCGGGTCGTTCGCGCCCGCGCGCCGCAGCGCCTGCATGATCTGCCCCGGCAACGCTCCGATGTAGGTGCGGCGATGCCCGCGGATCTCGGCCTCGTCGTGCATCCCGCCCATCGAAATGCGCGCGAACTTGCGCCCCAGGGCGCGCGCGATCGAGCGGCCCAGTGACGTTTTGCCGACTCCCGGCGGCCCGACGAAACACAGGATCGGCCCTTTCAGCACCGGCCGCAGCTGCAGCACCGCGAGATAGTCCAGGATCCGGTCCTTCACTTTCTCCAGATCATAGTGATCCTGGTCCAGGATCTCGGCCGCCCGCTTCACATCCACCTGCGAGCCCGAAGAAACGCTCCAGGGCAGAGCGGCCATCCATTCCAGGTACGTGCGCGCGACGCCGTATTCGGGCGAAGCGGGTGAGATGCGGCCGAGGCGGCCCAACTCGCGCATCGCCTCCGTTTTCACCTCCTCGGGAAGCCCGGCTGCTTCGAGTTTCTGCCGCAGATCCTCGATGTCGCGGTTCGCGTCTTCGCCTTCTCCGAGTTCTTTTTGAATGGCTTTCAACTGCTCGCGGAGATAAAACTCGCGCTGGCTTTGCGAAAGCTGGCCTTGCACCTGAGACTGAATACGGCCGCGCAGCTCGAGCATCTCCAGTTCGCGCGTCAGATGCCGGTGAATTTCGTTCAGGCGCGCCCGCGCGTCGGCCTGCTCGAGCAGCTTCTGGCGCTCCGCGGGGCTGAGCGATGGCAAAGTCCCCGCCACCCAATCGGCAAGCCGGCCGGGTTCGGTGATGTGCTCGGCGGTGGTCGCCAGGTCGTCGGAAAGGTTCGGCGACGCCGCCACGATCTGCTGAAACAGGCTGATCACGTTCTGGCGCAGCGCTTCCAACTCCGGCGTCGTTTCCGGTTCGATGTCCGGAATCCGCTCCACCTTGGCCTTCAAAAACGGCTCGCGCGCCGTGAACTCGGTGGTGCGGATGCGCGACACGCCCTCGCAAAACAGCAGCAGATTCTCTTTCGGGACGCGAATCGCTTTGTGCAGTACGCAAATCGTCCCCACCGGATACAGGTCTTCCGGGGTGGGAACATCCACCCGCGGGTCGAGTTGCGAAACCACGGCCAGGGTGCGGTTCTCGCCGAGAGACTGTACGAGGGCTAGCGAAGCAGGCCGCCCCACCGTGATTGGCGCCAGCGCACCGGGGAACACCACGGTGTCCCGCACGGTCAGGATCGGCACTTCCTCCACCGGTGGATTGTCGGATTCGGCAGGAGGCGGGAGTTGTTTTTCTTCAACGGCCATCGCGCTACCCTCAGTGTACCGTGAGGGGCCGCGAAAACCCCGCTACGCGCCTTTTCGATAACAACCGAGCACGCGCAAATAGTCCGCGAGTTCACGCAGATGCCCGAGGGCGTTTTGCGCTTGTGGAGAATCCACCCGACCGACGAAGTCCAGATAGAAAAGATACTCCCACGGCTTGCCGCGCAACGGGCGCGATTCGATCTTGACCAGGCTCAAATCGCGCAGCGCGAACGTCGCCAGGGCCCGGAAGAGCGATCCCGGGGCATCGCGGATCGTAAAGACCAGCGAAGTTCGCCATTGCGCTTCGGCCGATCCCGCACGCGGAGGGAGCCGGTAGTCGTTCGGGCGGCGCAAAAGGAAAAACCGGGTGAAGTTCTGGCGGTCGTCTTCGATAGACTTTTTCAAAATGCGCGCATTGTAGATTTCCGCAGCGACTTGCGAGGCGATCGCCCCCGCATCCGTAAGCCGCTGTTCCATGATCATCTTCACGCTCCCCGCAGTGTCATAGAACGGGACGCGCTCGATTTGCGGATTTTGGGCAAAGAAATTCTGGCACTGATTGAGCGCCACCGGATGAGAAAATACGCGGCGAATTGCTGAAAACTTCACCTCTTTGGGGGCGATTAAGTTGTGGACAATTCGGACACTGGTTTCCGCCGCAATCGGCAAGTCGAAACGCTGCAGGTGGTCGTAGTTCTCATGAACCGAACCCGCCAACGTATTCTCGATCGGGATCACGGCCCCCGTCACGCGGCCGTCCTTGAGGCTGCGGAAAACATCCTCAAACCGCTGGCAGGGGGTGACACTGACGTTTGCGCCCAGCAACTTGCGGGTGGCTTCCTCGCTGAATGCCCCGCGCTCGCCTTGAAAGGCGATTCGTTCCTGCTTCTTCAACTTTCGGCTCACTCTGGGCCCTCCCAGCGGCGGGCGGTGGGGCTCGGCACCCCCAGGAGATCGAGGACGCGCTCCACACTGTGGTTGACGATATCGTCAACACTTCGCGGCTGATGGTAAAAACCGGGAATCGGCGGCGCGACGATGGCCCCCATCTCGGCCAGCGCCGTCATGGATCGTAAATGTCCGAGATGAAAGGGAGTTTCCCGGACCATCAGGATCAGTTTTCGCCGCTCCTTGAGCGCCACATCGGCCGCCCGTACCATCAGGTTCGAGCTGATGCCGTGCGCGATGGCGGACATGGTGTGGATCGAACACGGCGCGATCACCATGGCATCGGTGCGGTACGAGCCGCTGGCCAAACGGCACGAAATATCCTCGACGGCGTAGCAGAAATCCGCAGCCTTTTTGATCTCTGTGGCTGACCGGCCCGTCTCCAAGAAGGCCGTTTTTTCCCCGGATCTCGATAGGATCAGGTGGATTTCGGCCCTCTGCTCCCGGAGTTTCTCCAGCAACCGGATGCCGTAAATCGCTCCGCTGGCACCGGATATGCCGACGACAATCCTCACGACAATACGCCCTTGTTCCGATTTCGGAACAAAAATGTCCAACTTGGCTTGATGCCTGGAGGCCCGGCCGCTATAATTTTGGTTCGTCTTTTGGCCGCCTGCACAGCGAGGATCATAGCATGGACCGCCCCGGCGAAAAGCTGCGCAAAATTCGCGAACGGTTGAAGCTCACCTATCGCGACGTCGAGCAAGCCAGCCAGGAAGTGGCCCGGCGGCGTGGCAGCGCGGAGTTTCTAATTCCGTTAAGCCGCTTGGCGGACATCGAAAACGCGGGCAAGGTTCCCAGCCTTTTTCGCCTGTACACGCTGTGTGTCGTGTACCGCTTGGATTTACACGAAGTCCTGTCCTGGTATGGAGTTCCGGTCGAGCAAATGTCTTCCGACACGCTCCACATCCAACTGGACGAGACGCACCCTCTACCGGCCAAACCCCCTCGCGCCGCCCCCGTGCCGGTCTCGGCCCCGCCGGACCTCGATTTGAACCAGACGACCTTCTGGGGCAAGGTGCCGCTGGATTTTCTGAACGGGCTGCACCTGAAACCGCATCGCTACGGCCTGGTCGGGCTGGAGGACTGGTCGATGTTCCCGATCCTGCGGCCGGGATCGCTGGTGCTGATTGACGAAGGGCGGCGGAAGATCGCGCGGAACGGCTGGAACAGCGAATTCGACCGGCCGATTTATTTTTTTGAGCATCGTGAGGGATTTTCCTGCGGCTGGTGCACATTGGACGGCGATCGATTGCTGGTTCAGCCACACCCCGCGTCGGAGAAAAATCCCACGCTATTTCGGTTCCCCGAGGAGATCGATGTCATCGGGCAGGTCACCGGAGTGGCGATGCTGTTGGAACCCAACAAACGCCGCTCCCCTCGCGTTTCCGGCAGTACGACGAAAACCACGTCCTGAGTGCTCTAAGAGCCTGAGTACTCTGCAGAGAACTCCCTCACCGTCCTAGCACCTCAGGCCTACTCTGTTCCGATTTCGGAAAATTTCCCCTGGATTCCCCCTTACTGCCGTACGGAACGCTACAGTACTTAACTGAAGTTAGTACACTTCAGTTAGCCTGAAAGGAGTTACCTCCGATGAGAAGGATGATGTTACTAGCGGTAATGGCCCTGGCGTTCTTCGCCACGGCGAAAACACACGGCACCAAGGTGGATGGACCTCTGCCCGAGTGCAATCCGTGCCCGTTCGTGCGCTAAAGGCACTACTGATTCCTTGCGGCGCTCGATGTTACAATTTCCTCGCTGGTCATAATGGGGGCGAGCGCCGCACTTGTTCGAGCTTTTGAACTAATCATTTTGGCGGGTTGCGGCTTGGCCAGCATCAAGCTCCTAGGGTGCGGGCTTTACCGGCGCTACCGCGCCTTTTTTGCGTACTTGGCCTTCCGGTTTTTTTATACCGCCGCTTTGCTCTTCGTCTTTAAAGACCCCCGCAGCGTAGCCTACGGATGGTTTTGGATTCTCACCGAACCGATCATCTGGCTGTTCTACGTGTTAATTGTGGTGGAGCTATACTCCCTGATCCTGGAGAGACACAAAGGCCTATACACTCTAGGACGGTGGGTTTTGTACGCGGGATTATCTCTGTCCATCCTGATTTCCGGGCTGGCCCTGCTGCCGCAGATTACGGGGGGCCTCCAACAGCAGTCCCGCTTGCTCCCCTATTACTTCGCGATTGAACGGGGCGTTGACTTTAGCCTGCTTCTGTTTCTGCTCTTGATTCTGCTCTGGCTCACCCGTTACCCCGTCCCGCTCAGCCGCAATGTCATCGTGCACAGCGTGGCGTACTCGATCCTCTTTCTCAGCAATACGAGTGGGATTCTGGCCCGGGTCATTTTCGGCTACAACTTCAGCCGGTCTGCAGGCACGTTTTTCCTGGGTATCGGGGCCATTTGTATCCTGATCTGGCTGTTCTTCCTGACTCCCAAAGGAGAAGAGGTTCGCATCAGCCTGCCGATCTTCGGGCCGGAACACGAGGAACGCATTCTCAACCAGTTGGACGCGCTGAACAAGACCCTGCTGCGGGTATCGAAGGAGTAAAGGAATTCCCTCCCCCCCGCCCAGTACCTGAATTGTTTCCGAATCCATTGATCGCCGGGATCGTCCAGCATATGATTTCCCCAAGGTTTGAAATGGGTGAAATCAATTTCCCCCTAATTGTCTCGGCTCTTGTGTTTGGGGGCGCCGCGGCGGCGTTGTTCTGCATCTCGCGGCGGAAATCCCTGTCTCTCACGTTGCCGGTGACGGCGGACTGGATCGAGGAGCTGTCGATCGAGCGCTACCGCCCCATGCTGCGGCTCCTGGAGAATGAAGACCTGGTCTTCCTGAGGGCGCAGCCTGGGTATGAGGCGCGCCACGAGGCAATGTTCCGCGCCCAGCGCGTCGCGCTTTTTAAGGAGTATCTCCGCTGCCTGCAGAGCGATTTCCGCCGGATGTCGAGCGCGATCCGCCTCTTTATGGTCCAATCGCGCGATGACCGGCCGGATCTGGCACGCACGCTCATCCGCCGGCAGGTGCTGTTCGCCGCCAGCATGGCAGTGATTCACGTTCGATTGGTTCTGTACCGATCGGGAGTTTGCGGCGTCGATGCCAGCGGCCCGATCCGGAGCTTTGAAGCTCTGCGTCTACAGTTGCGGGGACTGCTGCCCGAGAGCGCTTCCCTTCGCGCTTAGCCGGGCGTTACAAACGCTTCAGGATTTCTTTCGCCTGCTTCAGACGCGGGAACTGCTTCTCCGCCTCGCGGAACTCCCGCGTATGGACGCGCCGCCGCGCGCCGTTGTGATCCACGGGAAAACGGAGATGCAGCATTTCGTGGAACACGACGTATTCCAGAGCGAGTTCCGGGATTTCGGGCCGGTCGAAGATGCGGCTGATGATGATGGCATTGTGGGACGGATCGAAGTGGCCCAGCATGCTGCGCGAAGGCCGCCGGCTCCATCCCAGTTGAGGCCGCGCGAGCAGGCCGTCGAAGAACTCGCGATTCAGGCGTTCGAAGATTTCCTCCAGGTTGCGGTGTTGCCCCAGAGGCCCGGACAGGAACTTGCGGCCGCGAATCTGGCGCACCAGGTGGATCTGGCGCCGCACGTCGCGCCGGTTGAGATAGAGGCGGTAGCGATGAGCGTAGGCGCGCGCCACCGGCTTACGGTAGAGTTTGCCCAGCAGTATGTACGCCAAAGCTTCGGTGACCGGGGCGGGGGCGCCGGCCAGCAGATCGGAAATGCGCACTTCGAGCCGCCCGTCTTCCAGGCGAATGAAGCTGTCTGCATTGGCGAATTGGCAGAACTCGACGCGGATTTGCGGCAGGGGCGAACGCGGCTTGAGGGTACGGAACACGCGCGCGTAAATTTCCTCCGGCGTTTCAAAGAAAAGAGAACTCTGCAGGCCTTCGACGGGAAACATCGCGAGCGGATCGGACATCCTTCCCCAGGGTACCGCGAATGCGCTACTCTGAACTCTGAAAAAGGACACTGCGACTTGCCCAAAGCCAAGATCAGCGCTCTCGGGTGCTACGTACCGCCGCGCATACTCACCAACCAGGATCTCGAGAAGATCGTCGATACCAACGATCAGTGGATTGTCGAACGAACGGGGATTCGGGAACGGCATATCGCCGACGCCAACGTGGCCACGTCCGACATGGCGATCGAGGCGGCGCGGTGCGCGCTCGCCCAGCGCGGGGTCGCGGCGGGGGAAGTGAACGCGATTATCGTCTGCACGGTAACGCCGGACATGTTCTTTCCTTCGACGGCGTGCCTGGTGCAGAATGCGTTGGGCGCTCGCGGAGCGTGGGGCTTCGACCTGGTGGCGGCGTGCTCGGGATTTGTGTACGGGCTGACCACCGCGGCCCACCTGGTGGGCGCCGGCACGCATCGGAAGGTGCTGGTAATCGGATCGGATACGATGAGCCGGATCATCGATTACCAGGATCGCGCCACGTGCGTGCTGTTCGGCGACGCGGCGGGGGCGATGCTGCTTGAGCCGACCGAAGGCGAGGAAGGCTTCGGGTTCATCGATTTTCTCGGCGAAGTGGATGGCTCGGGAGGCGAATTTCTCAAGATGCCAGCGGGTGGAAGCCGTCAGCCGCCATCGCATGAAACCGTCGACAAGCGGCTGCACTACGTCCATCAGGACGGCGGGCAGGTATTCAAGTATGCGGTGCGCAAGATGTACGAATCGTGCGACGAACTGCTGAAACGCAACGGGCTGACGGGCGAGGATCTCGCGCTGCTGGTGCCGCACCAGGCGAACCGGAGGATCATCATGGCCGCCGCCGAGCGGCTGAAGCTGCCGGCCGAAAAGGTCATGATCAACATCGACCGCTACGGGAACACCACGGCGGCCACCATCCCGCTGGCGACCCGCGATGCGATTGCGGAAGGACGCCTGAAACGCGGCGACCTGGTGATGTTCGCGGCAGTGGGCGCCGGTTACACGGTGGGCGCGAGCCTGTGGCGCTGGAGTTTCTGAACTTGCGGCCCGCGCAGCCCGCGCGAATGTGATGCGCGCACTCGGCAGCCCCTTAGATCTCCTGGGGCAGTGAGTCCGAAAGCAGCGCAGCCGGGGCCGGCCGCGGCGCCGCGCCCGCGAACCACTCGTTGATTTTCGGCAGGGCGGCTTGCGCCGCTGCTTCGCCGGCTTCGATCATCTGAGGCGCGCGCGCGAAGGCATCCCAATCGATGCCCCGGACGTCGGGCGCGATCACCAGGTCGGTCTGGTTGCGCCAGCTTTGCTCGGAGCGCACCTGCATGATCTGGAAGCAGCGGTTGACGACCTGGAACATGTTGCTCGGCAGCATGCGCGGACCGCCCACCGGCAGGTGCACGGAGATGATGTGGGTGGCGCCGAGCTGACGCGCTAAAGCGGCCGGAATTTCCATGCTCATGGCGCCGTCCACCAGCAGCCGGTCCTGCCAGCGGACGGGCTGGAAGAGCCCGGGATAGGAGCAGCTGGCGCGGATCGGATCGAAGACGGGTCCGCTTCCGGAGAAGGTGACCGATTCGCCGGTGCACAGATCGGTGGCGAGCACCCCCAGCGGAATGCACATCTCTTCGAAGCGATACACCTTGAGAAGCTTCTGCAGAAACCGCTGCATGCGTTCGCTGCCGACCAGGCCCAGCCGGCCGAAGCGCCAGCGGCCGACATCGGTGAACCGCATGGCGCAGCCGGCGGCGGCGATTTCGACGGGAGTGGCGCCGCTGGCGTAAGCCGCCGCGACAATCGCACCCGCGCTGACCCCGGCGATGCAATGTATGGGAATGTGATTCTGTTCGAGAACCTTGAGAACCCCGGCATGGGCAATGCCGCGGGCGAAGCCCCCGCCGAGAGCCAAGCCGATGCGGGGAACGGCTGGGGGGACTTGAGGCGCCTCCGGATCGTGGGTGGGATGGGAATTCCGTCGCAAGCCTCCCAGAAAGCCGCCCACCCGGCGTGCGGCGTTCCGTGCCCAATCGTGGTCCATTCGGGGCCCCCCCCACGGGAACTGGAAGTGCGTTTCCCGTAGAATAGACTTCTATCTATGAAGATGTTCCGCCTGGCCGCCGGGTTTCTGCCGATGGTTCTGTTCGCTACAACGCCAGTACTACTGGAAGCCCAGCCGAACCTCGCCGGCACCGCGGCAATCGAGGAATCTCTCCGCAAGCTCAACGAATTGGGCACGGTGCTGATGATTGGTGCGCATCCCGACGATGAACGGACGGGGGTGCTGGCCTATTTCGCCCGCGGCCGCCACATGCGGACGGCCTACTTGTCCCTCACGCGCGGGGAAGGCGGGCAGAACCTGATCGGTTCCGAACAGGGCGCCCAGCTGGGGATCATCCGGACGCAGGAGCTGCTGGCCGCGCGGCGTATCGACGGGGCCCGCCAGTTCTTCACGCGCGCCATCGATTTCGGCTTCACCCGAACACCGGAAGAAGCCTTCGCAATGTGGGGGCACGACCGGATTCTCTCCGATGTCGTCTGGGTGATCCGGGAGTATCGCCCCGATGTGATCATTCTGTGTTTCACCGGGACGCCGCGGGACGGCCACGGACAGCATCAGGCCTCGGCTCTGCTCGGCCGGGAGGCATTTCGGGCGGCGGCCGATCCGTCTCAGTTCCCCGAACAGCTCCGCTACGTGCAGCCGTGGCAGGCCAAGCGGCTGGTGCAGAGCTCCTTCAACTTCGGTCCAAACGGACCGCCCGCGGGCGCCCAGACCGACACTCCGGCGCGCGGCGGCCGCGGAGGCCGGGGCGAAGGGGCGTCGCGGCCGGTCCGCGAGCCCGCTAAAGCGATCGGCCCGGCCATTCACAACGACACCGGCGAGTTCAACCCGATCCTGGGCTATTCGTACGAGCAGATCGCCGGCATGAGCCGCAGCATGCACCGCAGCCAGGGGATGGGGAACCTGGGGCGCGAAGGCGCGGTCGACAGCGAATTCACGGTGATTGGCGGGGATGCCGCGTCCAAGGATCTGTTCGACGGCATCGAGACTTCGTGGAACCGGCTTCCGGGAGGCCCGGAGGTGGGCGCGCTGCTCGCCGAAGCGTTGCGCGGTTTCGAACCCGCCCACCCCGAGAAAGTGCTTCCGCAATTGATGCAAGCGCGGCCGATGGTGGCCGCGATGGCCGATCCGCTGGCGAAGGCGAAACTCGAAGAACTGGACGAGGCCATCGCGCAATGCGCCGGCCTCTGGATCGACGCGCAGGCCCATCAGCCCGAAACGGTTCCAGGCTCCGGGCTCACCGTGACCGCCACCGTAATCAACCGCTCGCCGGCCGCCATGACCCTGGAAGGGGCGCGGCTGGAAGGGATGATCCACGAAGATCTGCCGGTGCAGCCCGTGAAGCTGCCGTACAACCAGACCGCCGCCGTCACGGTGACGCGGCCGGTTCCGGCGGCGCAGCCGTATTCGCAGCCGTACTGGCTGGCGGAGCCGCCCATGGGCAGCGTGTATACGGTCAACGACCAGCGGCTGGTCGGGATGCCGGACACGCCGCCGATTCTCGAAGTGCGGCTGCGGCTCACCCTGGATGGCGCACCCCTCGAACTGGTTCGGCCGGTAACGTATCGCTATGCCGACCGGGCCGAAGGAGCGCGCGTGCGGCCCATCGCGGTGGTGCCGCCGGTCGCGGTGGATTTGCCGAACCCGGTGGCGATGTTTGCCACGCCGGCGTCGCGCAAGGTGGCGGTCTCGATCCGCGGGAACGTGCCCGATGCCAAGGGCGAGGTCCGGCTGGAGGCGCCGGCGGGGTGGACGGTCGTGCCGAAATCGCTGCCGTTCCATGTCGGGGCATTGGGCGAAACCGAAGAAGTGTTTTTCGACGTGACGCCGCCTTCGGCGGACGCAACCACTTCGGTGCGAGCGGTGGCCACCAGCGGCGGGCGCGAAATCGCCTCGGGCATGCAGGTGATCTCCTATCCGCACATTCCCACCGAAATCCTGCTGCCGCCTTCGACGGTGCGGCTCGTCCGGGCCGACATCAAAGTGACGGCGCACAAGATCGGGTACATCATGGGCGCCGGAGACGAGATGCCGGAAGCGCTGCGCGAGCTCGGGCTGGACGTGACGCTGCTGGGCGCCTCCGACCTCGAGCAGGGAGATCTGGCGCGCTTCGACGCCATCGTCGCGGGCGTCCGGGCGTACAACGTGCGCGCCGATCTCCGCGCCAGCCAGCGGCGGCTGCTGGATTACGTGAAGAACGGCGGCACTTATATCGTGCAGTACAACACCGGCGACAATTCGCTGAACGTGGGCCCATATCCGATTACCGAGCCGCCGGGCAACCGCTACCGCGTGACCGTGGAGGACGCGCCGGTGACGCTGCCGCACCCGGACAGCCGCTTGCTGCAGTATCCCAATCACATCACGTCCAAGGACTTCGAAGGCTGGGTGCAGGAGCGGGGCGTGTACTTCGCCAGCAAGTGGGACGCGAAGTATGAAACGGTGATGGCCTCGAAAGATCCGGACGAGGAGGAACCGCTGGCGGGCGGCGAACTGTGGACGCACTACGGCAAGGGAGTCTACATTTTCACCGCCTACTCGTGGTTCCGCCAGTTGCCGGCCGGCGTGCCGGGCGCCTACCGGCTGTTCGCCAACCTGCTGAGCGCGAAATAAACGCGCTGAGAAGCGCGCGGCTTTTCAGTTCAGACAGCAGGATCTCTTTCGTTAGCGGTACGGAACCGGTCCGTCCCCGCACGTGAAGCTTCGCGCACCGCCGCCACCGGCCGTACGGCAACCGGGATGGCTGATTCAGTTTTCCGGAAGGGCGAGCGCCGAAAGGCGGCGGCCGTCCGGCAATTGAACGGTGCCCGCACGGAGACGGAAGCTGTTGTCCTTGGCGCGGCCGCCGGTGACCGAAACGCGATCGCCGGGCTGAAGGGTTTCTTTGGTCCAGCCGACGTGCCGGAGGATGCTCGGGCTTTCCAGTTCCACCGTCCAGTGCTCGATTTCGTTGTTTTCGCCGGTCACATCGAGGTCGATGTGGACGTGTGGGTTCTCCCAATGAAAACCGGTGACCACGCCGCCGACGATCGTGCCGTGCACCAGGTCGTAGAGAGCCGTCGAGTGGTGAGCCTGCGCCGGAATCGCGGCCAGCAAGAGGGCCAAAGCCGTGCGGAACATTGCTTTCACTCTAAGGGGCGGGGCGGCGGTTGGCAAGTCCGCTCATCTTGACATCACCGGAGCGCGCGGAGTAGAACAGGGTACATTATGACCACCAAGGCCTTGCTGATCGCGGCCGGCATGGGGCTGCTGCTGGCGGCGTTTCCCGCCGCGGCGCACCATTCGTTTGCCGCCGAATACGATCGCGACAAACCCATCAAACTGACCGGCACCGTGACCAAATTCGATCTGACGAATCCGCACTCGTGGATTTATCTCGACGTCAAGGACGCGGACGGCAAGATGGTGAACTGGGCCTTCGAAACCGCATCGGTGGCGAATCTCTACCGGCGGGGCTTCCGGAAAGACTCGGTCGCGCCGGGAACCGTGGTCACGATCGAAGGCTTTCTCGCCAAGGACGGAACCCATACGGGCAACGCACAACGGATGACGCTGCCGGATGGCAAGCTGGTCATCCTGGGGACCGAACAGAACCCGGGCTAGGGAGATTGGAAAATGGGTGTTCGAACCGCGGCCACCGGACTGTGTCTCACGGTCCTGCTGGCGAGCGCGCAGACGGCGTACACGCCGCCGCGCACCAAGGACGGCAAGCCGGATCTGCAGGGCATCTGGGAAACGCGCAACGCCGCTGCTTTCGACGTAAGCGAGATTGCGGAAGGACATGAGATTCCGTATCTCGCGGAGGCCTTGGAACGGGAGCAGAAAAGCAATCGAGTCGATCCGATGGCGCACTGCGCCATGCCGGGCGTGCCGCGTATCAATTACCTGCCGTTTCCGTTGCAGATTGTGCAGCGGCCGGGGCTGGTCGTGATTCTTTACGAGTATCTGCACAACCAGCGCCTGATTCAGACGACCCCGCGGGAGCACCTGGAAGGCATCGACCTGTGGATGGGGGATTCGGTGGGCCGGTGGGAAGGGGACACCCTGGTGGTGGATGTGGCGGACCTGGGGGACAAGACGTGGCTCGATTCGGCGCGGCACACGCATAGCGACGCGCTGCACGTGGTGGAGCGGTATACGCGCACCGGGCCCGACACGATGCGCTACGAAGCCACGCTGGAAGACCCCAAAACTTATGCGAAGCCATGGAAGATCGGGATGACGCTGCATCGCAATACGCAGCCGGGGTTCGAACTGCGCGAACAGGAATGCACGGAAGGCGACGACGGGCGCGCCATTCTGCCGCAATACCGGCCGGCGCCGAAAGGCGATCCCCTGGAATTTGTGCGGACATATCCGGGCGGGGGTTCGAAATGAAACTGAGTCTGGTGATTGCGTGCGCGGCGTTGGCCGCGGGGAGCGTTTGGGCTCAGAACAGGTACGTGCCGCCGCGCACCTCCGACGGCCTGCCCGACCTGGAAGGCATCTGGCAGCCGCGCGCGAACGGAGCGGCGTACTCGATTCTGCCGCATCCCGGGGGATTTTTCCTGGGCGCCGAATCGAAGGAAGGGGTAGTGGAAGGCGGCGTGTTGCCGTATCAGCCGTGGGCGGCGGCCCAGGTGAAGGAGTTGACGCAACACATGGAATTCGATCCGACCGGCCATTGCCACTATGAAGGCATCCCGCACGCCATGTACTTCGGTTTCCGGATCGTCGAAACTCCGCAGTACGTGCTGGTGATGCACGAGAACATGCATGCCTGGCGGATCATTTACATGGACGGCAGGCCGCATCCCAAGGACTATTCGGCCTGGATGGGTGATTCGCGCGGCCATTGGGAGGGCAGCACGCTGGTTGTCGACGTGGCCAACAACAACGACAAGAGCGTGTTCGACATGGCCGGCCATTTCCACAGCGATCAGTTGCACGTGGTGGAGCGGTTCACGCCGGTGGACGCCGATACCATCCGCTACGAAGCGACGCTGGACGATCCGAAAGTGTTCACGCGGCCCTGGAAGATGGGCTTCCCGCTAAAGCGCGCCCCGAAGGATTACCTGTTTTTGGAATCCGGCTGTTTCGAAGACGAGCGCGACCAGCAGCACCTGGTCAAGGGCAAATCCTCGATCCCGGCGGACCACTACAAGCAGTAAAGCGGGGGCTTGGCAGCCCCCGGCCCGCTGGAGCGACGGAACAGTTGCCGGCGGCAGTCGGAACTGGCGCCGGTAAGCGCTCAGGAGCGCGCGCGGCTCGCGGCCGCTCGCTTGCCGGCGAGCAGCAATCCAACCAGCCCGGCTCCCAACATCGTGATCGATCCGGGTTCCGGAACGGAATTCGACCAATGCGCCGTGTAATCGACGGGATTGGCCCCCGTGAGCGACGGATCTCCGAAGTTGTAGGCTTGCAGGATCACTTCGCTGAATCCGGTGGTCGTCGGATCTTCCGCATAGGAGAAGACTTCGCTTCCGTTGATAAAGAAATCCATGTTGGCGCCGTCGAACGCGATGGCGAAGTCCGTCCAGCCATCGTAGACGACCGGGGTCGACAGATCCGTCCAGCCGCCCGTTACGCCATTCCAGACGCGGTAGCGCGCGGAACCGCCGTAGTTGGTGAATCCGATAATCGGGTAATCGGTGATGTTGTTGGACGCATCGGTCATGACGCCCCACATATCGGTCCGGACGCTGCCGTTCGCCCCATCGGCCCAGGAGACCGGAATGTACAGGTCGCCTTGCAGCACCGAGCCGATCCCGCCGCTGATGGCGTGCCCTTCTCCTTGCGTATTGTAGAAGGTCGATTGATACGCCGCCGGACGGTTCGGCAGACTGTCGGCTGAGCTGATTCCAATCCCCAGCACGTTGTCACGGCCCTGGAAAGTCCCAACGTTGGAAAACGACGCGGGCGCGTACCGGTCCACGGTCCAACCGGCGGGGACATCAGCGAAGCTGGGCATCAGATCGGCTCGGGCGACGCCGGCCGAGAAGCCGCATGCCGCGGCTGCTAAAATCACGAACTTTGCTCGGAACAAGGGAATCCGCTTCATAGAAAAACAGCCTCTCCTCGAGGCTTTAATTCATCTCTTAGCGGTAGAAGCTCTGAAATTCCAGACCCGAAACGGGAGATTTCTCCCATGGTCGTTATAGGATTTTTTCGGAAATCCGGATCAAGACCTACCCCCCGCGTGTTTCACTGTTGCACGGAGAGCAGCGCTCCGGATTGCGTAGTGGCGCCGCCATAGCTCGCTTTGATCAGGTGATCTCCGTCCGGTAACGGGTTCGGAACCGTCACATTGAGCTGGAACAAGCCCGGAAATACCAAGCCGGCGAACGTCACGATCGCGTTCTTACCGCCGATCGTAATCGCTGGGAGTGGAGACAGCACGCCACCCTGTGTCGTCGCGCCGCTCACCACCGGAATCGAGGTGGGGCCGAAGCCGTTGGCGTACACCGAGAAGGTTTCACCCGGCTTGGCCGGCGAGAACGGATAGCCGGGTACCGAGAAGCCCGTTGGGCCTACCAAAGTCCCATCGGCGTGAAAGGCCGCCACGTGCTGCCCGTCGCTGAACACAAAGAACGACGGCGCCAGCGGCTGCCCGAGCGAGGCAACCGGCACGCTCGCCGCGCCGTTGTTTGTGACGACGATTTGGGGGTAAGAGGGTAGCGCATCCGGCGGCGTCAAAATGTCGATCTGAGTCGGGCTGATGTAATAGACATAGGCGCTCTTACCGTTCACTGTCACGCTAACACCATCGAGTTGAGTGGGCATCCGATTGCCGATTATGTCCGGTGTCTGCCAGATCCGCGTATCGCCGGGGGGCGCCAGGTTGGAGCCTTTCAGTTCCACCCAGGAATTGGGCGCGATCGTGAGCGCCTCGCCTTCGGCATTCGCAACCAAGGAGACGCGCGGCGCCGTAGTGGCGGTCACCGGATAATAAACCATGACGAAGAACTTCTGTATCAGCGAACTGGTCGGCTGAAATCCGTAGTCGAAATTGAACGCCCACTGCAACTGGGACGATCCGTCCGCGGGAGCATAGGCAGTACAGGGCGACTGGCTGTTTCCAGACTGGTCTCGCTGACACGCCCAATAGAAGAATGGCTGGAGATTTTGGAAGGGTCCGGAAGTGCCCGTCCACATGACCCGCGTGTCACCCGAAGCCAGGTTCAGATCCGTGAACAAATCCTGTAGGACTTTGGAAGTTGCCGGCATCTGCCAGGCGGAGGAGCCGAGATAGCGACTGTTGTTCATCGCCTGGATCCACTGATTCGCCGTCTGATACAACATGGCGCCGCCACTGATCTTCGGAGCGGTGATCGCGCGGGCGGGGTTGTTGATTGTGACGGTGCCCGTGATGCCGAAGGAGTTCGACGCAGCGAGGTTGGCGTCGGCCGGCCAGGTATATCCGGTGCTGCAATCATACACGGCGCTGCCGGAAGCCGGTCCGCTGGTGTAAGGGACCACTACGGCGCCGCCCCCGGGACAGGAAGGCGGCGTTCCAATCGCGCCGGCCACCATCGGCAGTGCGTAAAAGTAAGTGTCATTGATTGTGTTTCCGCCCTGCACCCCGTTGGCGAACGAAAACGTTTCCTGTCCGCCGTTGCTGGTGCCGCTGGTGCCGCCGTTATTCTGAGCGGCCCAGTAATACGAAGCCTTGAGGTTGTGCAACGGCTCAACCGTGGCGGAAAAACCGGGAGCGACACTCGCCGGGAACGTCTGTTTGAGACCCACGGAATAGAGATTGCCGAGAGCACTGCCGGTGCACTGCGGACCAAAGGACCCGCCATTGGTGCCTGTATCCGCGCAGGTCTTGTCCACCAGGGGCGCAACCGGAAGCTGCCAATTGTTGTGACCAAGGTAGCCGGCGCCGTTGTTGTCAGCGTTCAACGCCGCGACCCAGCGCAGCGCGGTGGCATAGTCCATGGAGCCGTTTGGATTTACTCCGGGGACGCCTAAACTCGCGCGCATGTTCGGATCTCCGGCCAGATTGGCGTTGGCCAGCCAGCAGACGCCTTGATTCGGGTCGTAAACAATCGCCGCCTGCGGCACGGGCGCCGATCCCAACGTGAAAACGGGCTGAGTGGTCTGGCACGGATTATTTTGAGCGAACGCGATTCCGGCGGCTGCAGCCGCCAGAATCATAATGGCAAAAGCACAGCATCGGTTCCGGCGCATTCGTCGAACGTCCTCAGAGGATTGTACTCTTTGGCGACGCTCGTGCGTTCCGGCCTACATCCGGTCGATGATGGCGTTCAGCGTAGCGCTCGGGCGCATCGCGGCGGCGCACTTCGCGTCATCGGGCCAATAGTAGCCGCCGATGTCTACCGGCTTGCCCTGCGCCGCCAACAACTCCGCGGCGATCTTCTGCTCGTTGTCCGCCAGCGCGGCGGCTATCTTAGCGAAGCGTTGCTTCAATTCCGGATCTTCATCCTGGGCGGCGAGCGCCCGGGCCCATCCCAGCGCGAGATAGAACGTCGAGCCGCGGTTGTCGATCTCGTTCACCTTGCGCGAGGGGAGGCGGCCGTCTTCCAGATACTGCCCGATCGCCTGGTCGAGCGTTTTCGCCAGGAGCGCCGCGCGCCGGTTGCCGGTCTTCTGAGCGACAAATTCCAGAGACGGCACCAGAGCGCAATACTCGCCGAGCGAGTCCCAGCGCAGATGCCCTTCTTTCACGAACTGCTGGACGTGCTTGGGCGCCGATCCGCCGGCGCCGGTCTCGAACATTTGACCGCCGCCGAGCATCGGCACGATCGAGAGCATGCGGGCGCTGGTTCCCAATTCGAGAATCGGGAACAGATCCGTGAGGTAGTCGCGAAGCACGTTGCCCGTCACGGAGATGGTGTCCTCGCCGCAGCGAATTCGCTCCAGCGAGAACTTCATCGCATCCACAGGCTTCATGATACGGATGTCGAGTCCCGAGGTGTCGTGTTCGGGCAGGTACTGCTTCACCTTTTTGATAATCTCCGCATCGTGGCCGCGGTCCGGGTCGAGCCAGAACACGGCCGGCGCGCCGGTCGCCCGCGCGCGCGTCACGCCGAGCTTGACCCAGTCGCGGATCGCGTCGTCTTTGGTCTGGCAGGCGCGGAAGATATCGCCCCGCTCGACCTTCTGCTCGAGCAGAGTCTTGCCGCTCGCATCCACGATGCGAATCACGCCGTCGCCGGGCGCGGTAAACGTTTTGTCGTGCGACCCGTACTCCTCGGCCTTCTTAGCCATCAGCCCGACATTGGACACGCTGCCCATGGTCGCCGGGTCGAACTGCCCGTGCTGTTTGCAGTCGTCGATCACGGCCTGATAAATGGTGGCGTAGGAGCGGTCCGGGATCATGGCCACGGTGTCGCGCAGTTGGTCGTCTTTGTCCCACATCTTGCCGCCGTCGCGGATGACGACCGGCATCGATGCGTCGACGATCACGTCGCTGGGGACGTGGAGGTTGGTCTTGCCCACGCGCGAATCGACCATCGCGAGGCCCGGACCTTTGTCGTAACAGGCGCGGATATCGGCCTCGATCTCGGCTTTCTTCGCGGCGGGAAGGCGGTCGAGCTTGCCCAGGACATCCCCGAGCCCGTTGTTGACGTTGGCGCCGATCTCCGCCAGCGCGGCCGCGTGCTTCTCCAGCGCGTCGGCGAAATAGACCGACACACAGTGCCCGAACATGATCGGGTCGGAGATTTTCATCATCGTGCACTTCAGGTGCAGCGACAACAGGGCGTTATCCTTCTTGGCCGCGGCGATCTGCTCGGCGAAGAATTTCCGCAGGGCCTTCACGTTCATTACGGCGCAGTCGAGGACTTCGCCCGCCAGGAGCGGGATCTTCGGTTTCAACACCGTAACTTTGCCGCCCGCGTCCGCGAATTCGATGCGTGCGTCGGTTGCGGCAGCGATGGTGGTGGCTTTCTCGCTGCCGTAGAAATCGCCGCTGCTCATGTGGGCCACGCGCGTGGCCGAACCGGACTTCGGCCACTCTTTCATTCCCTTGTGCGGATGCTTGCGGGCGAACGCTTTGACCGACGCCGGCGGACGCCGGTCCGAATTGCCTTCGCGCAAGACCGGGTTCACCGCCGAGCCCAGCACCACGCCGTACCGCGCCTGCACCGCCCGCTCCTCCTCCGTCTTGGGATCCTCGGGATAATCCGGGATGTCGTAACCCTTGGCGCGAAGCTCCGCGATCGCGTCCCGCAACTGCGGAATCGAAGCGCTGATGTTGGGAAGCTTGATGATGTTGGCGTCCGCCGTTTGCGCCAGCTGCCCCAGCCGCGTCAGCTCATCGGGAATCTTCTGGTCGCCGCGAAGACGCTCGGGGAAGTTGGCGAGGATGCGTCCGGCGAGCGAGATGTCGGCGGTTTCGACCTCCACGCCCGTGCCCTTGAGGAAGGCTCGGATGATGGGAAGCAGGGCATAGGAGGCGAGGGCCGGCGCCTCGTCGATTTTGGTCCAGGTGATCTTGGCGGATGGCATGGATTTGGGTCAGGCAGCAATGAGTTTTCGAGGCTATGGGCCTCAGGCGGTGCGGCTCAAAAGTGAAGCGTAGCACAAATCAATCGGCCGGCTTTTCGGGCCCGCCCCTGTTTTCCACCACTGTGATATACCAAATACAACCGACTCGACACTAAGGAGACGAGATGAACCGAGCGATTTATCCTGCCTTGTTACTGGCCTGCGCCGGGATGCTGCCGGCCGCGGGCCCGGAAGGCTTCGTGGGCACCTGGAAGAGCGATCCCGGCACTCCGACCATGACCCGCGAGCTGAAACTTGAGGGCAAAGTGATCGTGATGACCGAGCATATTCCCGGCCGCGACGGCGGTCCGGAACGCATCATGATTCGCAAGTATCCCACCGGCGGCAGCACCGCCACGATGACCGAGGGGTTTTGGGCGGGAGCCACGGCGACCGGCAAAATGGAAGGCAACGTCCTCACCGTGGACACCACCCAGGCCAATGGCACGAAGTGGCACGACATCTGGACTTTGTCGGAAGACGGCAAGCACTACACCGACGAAATGTCGAGCACGCCTCCGCCGGGCGCCGAACAGAAGGGCGGACGAGGTGGACGTGGGCGCGGGCCCAACAAGTTCAGCTACACGAAGGAATAGAGATCATCACTGCCTAAGAATCGGAGCGTGTCTGGGGAAGACGCCCCGCCTACACCAGCACCGTGAACGTCGCTTCGGTCCGCTGCACCGGCCGGTATAGGGTGTCACGCTCCACGGGCTCGCGCCCGGCTTTGCGGATGAGCTGCAGCAGCTCGTTGCGCCGCAGGCCCTGCTTGGTCGTGGCGCCGGCGTCGTGATAGATGCGCTCTTCCACGATCGTGCCGTCGATGTCGTCGGCGCCGAAACGCAGCGCGATCTGCGCCACTTTCGGGGTCATCATCACCCAATAGGCTTTGATGTGCGGAATGTTGTCGAGCATCAGGCGCGCCACCGCAATGGCCTTGATGTCGTCGAAGCCCGTCGTTTTCGGAATGTGCTGCAGCGGCGTGTTGTCGGGATGGAATGCCAGCGGGATAAACGTCACGAACCCGTGCGTCTCGTCCTGCAACTGGCGCAGGCGGATAAGGTGATCGACGCGGTCCATCTCGTTTTCGATATGGCCGTACAGCATCGTGCAGTTTGACCGCAGGCCCAACTGGTGGGCGATCCGCGCCGTCTCGATCCACTCGTTGCCGTCTATCTTGTGATCGCAGATGATCCGCCGCACCGGCTCATGGAAGATCTCGGCGCCGCCGCCCGGCAGCGAATCCATGCCGGCGTCGCGCAGGCGTTCGAGCGTTTCGCGGATCGAAATCTTGTCGCGCCGCGCCAGGTACGCGATCTCCACCATCGTGAACGCTTTTAAATGAACCTGCGGGAAGCGCTGCTTGAGGCCGCGCAGCATCTGGCAATACCAGTCGAGCGTCAGCTGCGGGTGCAGGCCGCCGACGATGTGAAATTCCGTGACCGCCTCGCTCCAGCCTTCCCCCGCCCGATGCCACACTTCCTCGAGCGACATCGTGTACGCCTTGGGATCTTTGGCGTGCTTTCCGAACGCGCACAGGCGGCAGCTCGCCACGCAGACGTCGGTCGGATTGATGTGCCGGTTGACGTTGAAATAGGTGGTGTCGCCGTGCAGGCGTTCGCGCACCAGATTGGCGAGATAGCCGAGGGCCAGGATGTCGGGAGTGCGGTAGAGTGTCACGCCGTCGTCGAACGACAGGCGCTCGCCCGCTTCGACCTTCTGACGGATGGGCACCAGGCGTGGATCTTCAATGTGAACTGGCATGTTTACGCACCCGGCCGGAGAAAGAGTATGTCAGCAGCCCAGAATAGAAAGAATAACACGCTCACGTAGCCGTTCATGGTGAAGAAGGCCGCATTGACGCGGGACAGATCGTGGGCTTTGACCAGGCTGTGTTCATAAAGAAGCAGAGCCACAATCGCCGCGACGCCCGCCACCGCCAGGGCGCCCAGATGCAGCGCGCGGACCAGGAGCAGAAGGCAGACCACCATCAGAACGTGCAGCGCGCGGGCTGCCAGGAGCGCGCGCGCGATTCCGAGCCGGCGCGGGATGCTCCATAGCGATTCCGCGGTATCGAATTCATAATCCTGGCAGGCGTAGATGATGTCGAATCCGGCGGTCCAGAACGTAACGGCGGCGGTGAGCCACAGGATGCGCGGATCGAGCGAGCCGGATACCGCAATCCACGCCGCGGCCGGAGCGATACCCAGGGAAAATCCAAGCACCAGGTGCGAAAACGTGGTGAAGCGCTTGGTGAATGAATAAAAGAACACGACGGCGAGCGCCAGCGGCGCCAGCCGCAGACACAAGGAATTCAACTCGGCCGCGGCGGCGAAGAACAAGGCGGCCGAAGCAGCCACAAAAGCCCAGGTAAATCCGCGGCTCAGCGTGCCGGAGGGCAGGTGCCTCATTTTCGTGCGGGGATTGCGCGCGTCGATGTCGGCGTCCACCAGGCGGTTGAACGCCATCGCGGCGGACCGCGCCCCCACCATTGCCACGACGATCCACAGCAGTTTTCTTCCCGCGTCGTGGTAGCCGGTCTCGCGAAACGCGAGCAGCGCGCCGGTCAGGGCGAACGGCAGAGCGAAGACGGAGTGCTCGAACTTGATCATGTCCAGCGTCAGCCGGAGCCGTTTCCAGAGCATGCGGGAGTGCTACCATTCTACCCTGCAGGCGAAGTGATAACTTGAATGTAACGCCGGGTTTGGGAAAGGAACGCTCGGGAATGCTGGAAGCATTCGCGTCGACGGATCAGGGCTGCGTTCGGTCGAATAACGAAGATTATTGGTTGATCCAGCCCGAGCTGGGCCTGTTCGTCGTCGCCGACGGGATGGGCGGCGCGCGGGCGGGCGAGCGGGCTTCGCGGCTGGCGGCCGACACCGTCGCCGACATCGTACGATCGGCCGGGCGCCGCGATTCCCAAGTGCTGCTGCGGGCCGTCGAAGAGGCCAACCGCCGGGTCCTGGAAGCGGCGCGCAGCGATCCCAAGCTCGAAGGGATGGGGACCACCCTGGTCGCCGCGCTCGAGCTGGAAGACGGGTTGAGCATCGCCAGCGTCGGCGACAGCCGCGCCTACCTGCTCGATGACGGGGGGTTCCGCGCGATTACCGACGACCAGACCTGGGTCAACGAAGTCGGGCGGCCGCTCGGGCTCGATGAAGAGAGCCTGCGCACGCATCCGATGCGGCACGTGCTCACCATGGCGATCGGAGCCAGCGCGCCCCTGGCGGTGAACTACTACTCGGTGCCCCTGCAGCCCGGAAGCCTGGTGCTGATGTGCAGCGACGGGCTGCACGGCGTGGTGGACGCGGCCCGGCTGGAGAGCATCTTGCGCGGCGGCCGCAACGGGGTGTCGCTGCAGCAGAGCTGCCAGAAGCTGATTGACGCCGCCCGGGAAGCCGGAGGGCCGGACAACATCACGGTGGTGCTGCTGCGCAAACGCGCCTGATGCTCTCCGGCTTTCGCGGCGGCTGCGCCGGTTACGGATTCTGCCGCAGCCACTCCTGCAACGCTCCGCGGTATAACACGATTCCCTTGCGCGAGTATTGCAGGTGGCCCTGGCGCCGGAACTGGTTCATGTAGTGAGTCACGATCTCGCGGGAGGTCCCCACGTATTGAGACAGCAACTCGTGTGTGAATGGGGCCATGCGCACCGAGCCGTCTTCCTCGCGCGAGCCCATGCGTTCGGAGAAGCGCAGGAGCGTGCGCGCCAGCCGCTGCCCGATGTTGTCGGCCGAGAAGCTCTCGATGCGGTCGGCGAACTCCATGGTGCGCTGCACGAAGATCTGCACCAGCGCGACTGCCAGCCGCGGCCGCTTCATAATGACGTCCTCGATCTCCGCGGTGCTCCACGCCATCAGCTTCGTGTTTTCGAGCGCGGTGGCCTGCTCGGATCGCGGCGCCGAGCTGATGAAAGCCGATTCGCCGAAAAATTCATCCGGCTGATAGATATCGACCACCACCTGCCGGCCGTCGTTGGCCAGCCGGGAAACCTTCACCTTGCCGCCGATCACCAGATAGATCGCGGTCGAAGGTTGGTCCTGGTTATAGATCGATTGGCCCCGGCGGTACTCCACGATACTCGAGCACGGCAGATGAGCTAAGGGATCCTCAAGCGGCCTTTGGGGCGCCAACGCTGTCAGACTCGTTGCCATTGCATCTCCTCCACTAGATAGTTGACATCTCGTTTTTGGAGTGGATAGTCAGCAGTTCTTGTGCCAAATCGCCCACAGCCTTGTTCCGCATGGCTTCGGTGGAAAGCGCGGGATTTGCGAATTCCTGGCCCGAATCCATCCTGGCATGAGGCGCGCCTCGATCGTGGAAATCTTTACGTGGAAGAAGCGAGTTTATCAGAATGTGCACAACCGGGGAATCGGGAACAAGACGGAGGTGTACACCTTGGTCTCGCGGCCGATCCGAATCATATGATGAGGAAGTGGCGCAGTCCCGACGGTTGGCGAGCGCTCTCCTCCTGCTCTCGGCGGCCGCAGCGCAATCGCATTCCCCGCCCGCCGGTGTTCGTCCGGCGCGCACCGCGCGCGGCGTGTCGATTTTACCCGGTGGCCGGGTGATCGCGCCGCTGGGCGAGCAATATCTCACCGGTCCCGAACCCACGGCCCTCGCGGTCAGCGACTCCGGCAAGACCATCGTCACCGCCAACAACGGGTCGCGCTGGCGGTCGTTGAGCGTCTTGCAGCATGACAAATCCTGGTCGTTCCGCCATTTGCCCGCGGACCTCGACGGCTCCGGCGCTCCACCTGCGCCGCCGCCGCGGCAGGACCAGCCGTGGCGCCGCATCGCCGGCGGCCTTGTCGTTTCTGGAGAGCATGCCGTCTATGTCGCTGAAGGAAACACGGGACGTATCCAATTCATCGATCTCGAAACCGGCGAGCGCCGGCGCGTCTTCAGCATCCCGAACGCCGAGGGCGAGGGAGCGATTTCCGGCGATCTGGCGTTGGACCCGGCGCGCAACATCCTTTACATCGCCGATGTCGCTCGTTCTCGCGCGCTCGTATTCGATACCCGCTCGCGCCAGTTCGTCGCATCGGTGATGGTGGAAGGGACTCCACTGGCGTTGGCGCTGGCCCCGAGCCGGCGGAAGCTCTATGTAATCGGCGCTGGCAATCCACTCGGCCGTCCGGAAAACACCCGGTCTGGTGTCTCGGTGCTCGATTTGGCGAATCCCCATGCTCCGAGGCTCGAAACGGTCATTCGGGCGGACAATTGGCCCCCCAGCGGCCCCGCGGGAATTCTGGCCACCGAAAACGGAGTATTTATTTCCAATCCTGAGGACGACTCCATCACAATTCTCGACCCCGGCGCGAATCGAATTGTGTCTCGCATTCCAATTCGTATGCAAGGCTTCGAACCCCTCCGCGGCGTTCTGCCGATGGGGATGGCGTACGATGCCGGCACGGGATGGCTGCTCGTGGCCGAGGCGGGCATCAACGCTGTGGCGGTAATCGACACGCACTACCGGAACGTTCTGGGCCACATTCCCGCAGCCTGGTTTCCCACTCAAGTGGCATTGAGCCGGGGAACGCTCTACGTCCTGAACCGGAACGGGCAAGGGAGCGGTCCGGACCCGCGCGGGGAAGGCGATTTGCCCGGTTCGATCTCGATGTTTCCGCTGCCGCACGCCGACGAGCTGCCCGCCCTGACGCAGTTCGTCCGGGAAGCGGCCGGGTTGGTTGACCGCCCGGGGCGACCGCGCCCTTTGCCGCGCCAGATCCGGCACGTGGTTCTGGTCGTGAAGGAAGGCCGCTCGTTCGATGAGGTATTGGGCGACGTGACGCGCGCCAGCGGCAGCCCCGTTATGGCGGCTCCGCAACTGGCGCGCTTTGGAAGCGACGGCTTTGCCGATGGCGAACGGCAGCGCTTGAGTCTGCACCATGTGAACGTGACGCCGAACCATCACGCCATCGCCGCGCGCTGGACGTTCAGCGATAACTTCTACGCCGATTCCGCGACGAATGAGGAAGGGCTCGACCGGTTGTCGTTTTGGACTCATCTCGCGCGCCAGGGTATTTCCTTCGCCCGGTTCGGCGTACCGTTCGACGGCGCCACTTCGGACACGGAACGCGCCCGCCGCGTGATCGCGGAAATCGAGAGCCGCTACGCGCGCCCTGGCGCGGAATTGCCGCAATTGCTGTGGATCCATCTTCCGAACGACCGGATGGCGCCGCCGCGCCCGGACGCCGGATATCCCTACGCCGAGTCGTATCTGGCCGACAACGACGTCGCCCTCGGCCGATTATTGGAGTACCTGTCGCACACTCGCTGGTGGCGGCAGATGGCCGTGTTCGTGACGGAAGCTTCGGCTGAAGGCGGCATCGACCACATCGACGCGCACCGCACCATCCTGCTCTGCGCCGGCCCGTGGGCCCGCCAGAATTCGGTGTCCCACGCGAACGCAGGATTGGCCGCGCTGCGGCGGACGATCTTCCGGCTGCTCGGCGCGCCGCCGCTCGGTCTGAGCGACGCCGCCGCCTCCGATCTGAGCGATTGCTTCACGGATGCGCCGGACCCGGCGCCGTATTCAGCACAGCCTGTCGATCCGAGATTGTATCGGCCGTGAGGCCGCCCGACGGTTTCACGGCGCGGCCCGAACCGGCAATCCAATTGCGGAACGTTTCCGAAAGCGCCTTCACCTGCGGGTCGAAGCGCAATTCTTCGATCGTGAACCGCATCTTCCGCCGCCAGTTCGGATACTGCCAGGTGGTGCCGGGCAGATTCTGTTGGTCGCGTTCGCGGGTGATGTCTTCCTGATTGATGGCCAGCAACTGCGAAGGCGTGAGGGCCAGAAAACCGGCGATGGCATGCCGCAGCTCGTCGGTGAGCTCGGCATAATCGCCCGCGCCTCTCGGGAGATGCTCGGGCAGCAGGCCCGCCTGGAACAGGGCGTCGAGCATCTTCTGCTTGTCGTACGCGCGCGCCTCCGACTGTTTGCGGTAGGTCTCTTCGTCGATCGCGCCGGCTTGGCGGCGGGCCTCGATATCGGCGTGGATCCAGTACCCGGTCAGCGTGGGCAGATCGTGCGTGCTGGTCGAAACCAGAGCCTGCGCGGGATAATCGTCGCTGCGGCGGAACGTGCCGTCGTGTTTTTCGAAATAAAACACGCGGTAGCTGAGGACTCCGAAGCGCGCCAGAGTTTCGCGAATGTGGGGCTCCACGGTGCCCAGGTCCTCGCCCACGATAAGCACGCCGTTCCGCACGCTCTCCAGCGCCAGCACGCGCAGGTAATCGTCGGAAACTTCGCGTACGTAGGCGCCCTGGCTGGCATCGCGGTTTTCCGGGATCCAGAAGAGCCGGAACAGCCGCATGACGTGGTCGATCCGCAGCGCTCCGCCGTGCCGGCAGTTCTTGCGAATCGATTCGGCGAACAGCCGGTAGCCGTCTTCGCGGTGGCGTTCGGAATTGGGTGGCGGGAAGCCCCAGTCCTGTCCCTTGGGAGCGAAATCGTCGGGAGGCGAACCGACCCGGCAGCCGTACGCGAAGAACCGGCGGTGCGCCCACAGGTCGGCGCCGAAGCTGTCGGTCGCGAGCGCCAGATCGTGATACAGCCCGATTGACAGCCGGCGCCGCGCATACCGCTGCGCGGCATCCAACTGCCGGTCGATCTGCCATTGCAGATATTGATAGAACAGCACCGACCGCCAGTGTTTTTTTCGGAACGCGGCAACCGCCGGCCCCTCGGGATCCTGATACTCGGCCGGCCACTGCACCCACGTCCAGACTTCGGGATCGCGCCGGTGCAGGTGCTCGTCGAGCGCGCAGTAAGTGGCGAACTTCTCGAGGAGGTCGCCTTCCCGCTCGCGAAACGCTGCGAACTCCGCGGCGCGCGCCCCGCCGGACCGCCGCTCGCGGAGGAACTGCACGAACAGCAGCTTCAGGAACCGGAGTTTGAGCCTGGCGACGCGCTCGTAATCCACCAGCGGCTCGGCGCGCAAAGCCTCGATCTCGGCGCAGATCTCCGGAACGCGGCGCAGAGAGAGCGCGCGGCGGGAGCGGCCGAAATCCTCAATGCCTTCTACGTCGAGATAGAGGAAATTCTGATAAAAGACGGAATTCGGCGAATACGGGCTGGTGTTGAACGGCTCTCGGTTATGGATCGCGTGCAAAGGGTTCAGCCCGACGAACCCGCCTTGCAGTTGGTCCGCGACCCAATCGATGATCGCGTGCAGATCGCGGAAATCGCCGCAGCCCCAATTGCGCGCGGAGCGAACTCCATACAGCCCGATGGTGACGCCGGCGGTGCGCGGAGGGTCACCCGAGTGGGAACTCGTCCAGGCGTGTTCCGGCGTCACGATGAAGCGCGTCGTAGCGCTGGCGGAACCGGCCGAGACGGTCACCTGGTGATAGCCCAGCGGCAAGTGCTCGGGAAGCCGGAGGTGCTTGCGGACCCACGTCCGGCCGCCGATCTCCGCCGAACCGGCGTCCGGCAGGTCCGCCAGACGCGCTTCCAACTCGGATACTGAACCATCCTCGTGCCGTACCGAAACCCGGGCGCGCTCGCCCAGCGATTCGGCCGGAACCTGAACCGGCAGCAGCCGCGGACGCGATTCGGGAATCACCACGGAAGGGGGCGCCAGCCGCTCCCACTGGCGGCGCGTCCGCTCGGTAAGCGAATGCACCAACTCGTCGGCTGAACCCGCCGCCATTCCCATCGACTTCAAAATGGCCTGCTTGACCGCCGCGGTCGTGTCGTGATGATTGCCCCAGATGTCCCAATACCCGCCCTCAATTCCGCAAGCGGCGGCGGCGCTGTCGAGCAACTGATCGAAATTTTCCGGCGGCATTGGAGGCGGGCTTTCACCTCATTTTACAGGAGCGCCCGCGGGCATGCGAAAATAAACGTTATGGACAAGCCGCTTGCCAGCAGTCCCGTTGAGTTGTTTACAAGAGTGGACGATTATTCGGTGGCCAACGCCGCCGCCGCCGCTTCGGAAGGGATTATCTTCACCACCCTCAACTCCGCGGTGAACTGGGCGCGCAAAAACTCCATCTGGCCCATGGCCTTCGGCCTGGCCTGTTGCGCGATCGAAATGATGTCGATGAGCGCTTCGCGCTTCGACATCTCGCGGTTCGGCGCCGAAGTGTTCCGCGGCTCCCCCCGGCAGGCCGATCTGATGATCATTGCCGGCCGCGTCTCGAACAAGATGGCTCCCGTCGTGCGGCATCTCTATCAGCAGATGCCCGAGCCCAAGTGGGCCATCTCGATGGGCGCGTGCGCCACTTCCACGGGCGTGTTCAACAATTACGCGCTGGTCCCGGTTAACCAGGTCATTCCAATTGACGTCTTTGTGCCGGGCTGCCCGCCGCGGCCGGAGCAGCTCATTTACGCCATCATGTTGCTCCAGGAGAAGATCGACAAACAAAGCGGCACCGTCAAACAGGTGCTGAATCTGGCGTAAGCCGGCGCCGCTCCGGATTCTCTGGGTACCGGTCGCCGGTTCCCGGTAATGGCTTCCAAGGTGAAGAAATTACAGCGCAATTCGGTCGTTCGCGAAACCTCTGCTCCGACCACGGCCACAGCTTGGTACCCGCTCTAATAGGCGGCCGTCATTCCGCGTGATATTCTGCTGCCAGAACGATTTCGGGTGATGGTACTGCCCGTTTTCGAAGGGATTCAAACGTAAGTCGGAAATGCGTACGGCGTCAATTCATATACTCCAGCGGGAGAACTCAAGCGTAAGGACAGGAGATCAATTGCGAGTGGAACGTGAACTGGACCCGGTCGACCTTCAACTGCTCAAGACCGCGGGCGCAACCGGTGAAATCGTCCCCCAGAATATCCATCATCGCCGGCGGTTGGACCGTCTCGACCTGGAGGGTTATGTTCGGTTGGGCCGGCATGGGTCCGCGGCCGCTGACGATCATCGCTCGTGGGTCTACCATTTGACGCAAAAAGGCCGGCAAGCGATCGGACGCGACTGCTGACTTCAGGTGCGGGCGGTCACGCCCGGCGCCGCTGGTATTCGCCCCGGCCGATCAGTCCCAGGTCGGCCAGCACCGAGAGAATCAGTGCCGCCGCATAGACACCGTCCAGCGGATGACGGCCGTTGACGATCCAGGCGTACACAATCGTAGTGAGCGGCAGAAACAGGAAGCCGAGCACTACGAGCAGCAGCGAATGATACGCGCGATCCAGGAAGGTCGTGAAGAAATACAGGAGCATGAGGGCGAGCCGCGGGAACGCGATTCCGAACAGCAGGATCAGACACATCCGCCTCTCATTGTAGATAACCGCGGTAAACGTCCGGGCCGGCGGGGCGATCCGTTATACTCAAAAGAACCGATGGGCCGCTGGGGGCAGTTCGTGATCGCGCTCGCGCTGGCAGGCGTGCCCAGCCCGCTGCAATGTCTTCTTTCCTGCGCCGGCCAGGCGCCGGCCGCCGCTTCGCAAACCGCCCCTGCGTGCCACCGCCATTCGCATCAGCCTTCGGCCCCCACGCAATCGTGCTCGCATGGCACTCCAGCCGCTCCGGCTGTATTGACGCAAGCTCCGCATAGCCCGGCGGCCGCCACGGTTCCGCTGCTTGTCCTGGCTCCCTCGCCGGATGAACCGCAAGGGGCCCTTTCGCGCGAGATGCCGCCCGCCTTCGATTCTTCGCCGCCCGGCCCCCGCTTCCAAGTGCTCCGAATCTGAAAACCGCCGTAGCGCCCGTCCGCGTGCCCCCGAAGCAATCCCGGAGATTGGAATGGTTTTCAGAAAGGAATCCTGCGTCTTTGCATTCGTTCTGGTCGCGCTTCCGCTGCAGGCCCAGCAGCACGATCACGCCGAGTCCCGAAGCGGCATGGTCGACATGAACGAGCCCGCCATGTCTCTCATGAACCTGGCGTCTGGCACCGCCGCCAATCCGGCGTCCTGGCCCATGCCGATGCTAATGGCTCACTTCGGAAACTGGAACACCATGTGGATGGGGACGGCATTTCTCACCGATACGCAGCAATCCGGTCCTCGCGGCGGAGACAAGCTGTACGCGCCCAACTGGGTGATGGCGACGGCGGAACACCGCGTGGGCGGCAGCGGCGCTTTCGAAGCGGACCTGATGCTCAGCTTCGAGCCCGCCAGCGTGACGGGCCGGCGCTACCCGGAGTTGTTTCAAACCGGCGAGACGGCCTACGGGGTCCCGCTGGCCGACGCCCAGCACCCGCACAATTTCATCATGGGGTTGGGGTTTCATTACGTCCGGCAGGTGGCTGCGGACACACAGGTGGAGGCGTACTTTGCGCCGGTGGGCGATCCCGCGCTTGGTCCCGTCGCATTTCCACACCGCGCGTCCGCCGCGGAACTGCCGCAGGCGCCGATCTCGCACCACTGGCAGGACTCGACGCATATCGCCGACGAGGTCGTGACCGTCGGTGTTGCGCGAAAACAATTCAAACTCGAAGCCAGCGGATTCCATGGTTCCGAGCCGGGAGAGAATCGTTGGACCATCCAGTCGGGGCCGATCGACTCGTGGTCGGCCCGGTTGTGGTTCTTCCCGGCCAAGAACTGGGCCTTGCAGGTGTCGGGAGGGCGCATCGCGCATCCCGAAGCGCTGGAACCTGGAGACCAGGTCCGGACTACCGCGTCTCTCGCCTACTCCAGACCGGTCGCGGGCGGGGTCTGGTCCAGCAGCCTCATCTGGGGACGCAATCACGGGACCGCGATGCATCGCGACCTGAACTCGTACCTCGCCGAATCGATGCTGCCCCTGACCGCGCGCAATCTGCTTACCGGCCGCTTCGAGTGGGTGGACAAGGATGAGCTCTTCGCGGCGCAGCCGGCGCTCGCGGAGGAACTCGACCGCGCGGACGGAAGCACGTTCCGCATTGCCGCGTACACGATCGGGTATACGCGCGAGCTTCCGTCCTGGCGGCTGCTGGACACGGCAGTTGGCATCAACTTCACGGCGTACTCAATTCCGTCCGCGCTGCGCCCGTTTTACGGCGAGCATCCCGTGGGCGGCAACGTGTTCGTTCGCGTGCGGCTCCGGCCGCAATCCTGACGAAATGAAGGAGAAGACCGAAGGTGAAAATCTTTTGGACATTGTGCGCTCTTGCAGTAACGCTTAGCGCCGAAACGTTTACCGGCGTAGTCACCGAAACCATGTGCGGGGCCAAACCGCATACCATGCTGAAAGGGCGCCCCGACGCCGAGTGCGTTCGCATGTGCACCAAGGGCGCTTATGTGTACGCGCTTTCCGACGGAACCAATGTGCGGAAACTGAGCGATCAAAAGACGCCCGCGAAATACGCGGCGCAGAAGGTGAAAGTCACGGGCGTCTTCGACGAGAAAAGCAAGACGATCAAGGTGACGGCGATCGAACCGGTAGAGAACTGAGGGGCAACCATTCGCGCGGCCGGCGCGGCCCGCCGGCGCTCAGTTCGTCCGGGAGGACCCGGCGGCGTTGCGATGCCCGAGAATCTCTTTCACAAACCGGATCCACTCGGCCTGCTGCTCCTCCGAGACGGCGGAGTTTTCGGGATCAGTCACGGCGCTCAGATCGGGCTTGGTCCGGGTGGCATTCGGTTCGATTCCTTCCAGGGGCGCCTCCGCTGCTCCCGGCGGGAGCAGCGCGGCCACCTGCAGGCGCGGATTCTCGCGCCGCAAGCTGGCGGTGAACTCGGCCGCGTTTTCCACTTCCGGATTCACAAGCAGCAGGTCGATGGAGAGCTTCAAACGGCGCAACAACCGGTTCGCGTGAGGAACAGTGTCAGCCGGCACGATGTAATACCCGCACGGCGCCAATGCGTTCGCCAGCCAGAACTGGAACCCCAAATCATCATCGAGTATGAGCAGTCTCACAGCGCAAATCGCCTATCCCCGCCGAGCAAACTCCGTGCCAGCGTTTGAACCGTGACGACGCGCGCCGCTGTACGGAAACTGACCGCGGCGGCGGCGGAGGTCCAGACCGTTTTGGAACTTGGACGGACAATTGCAATCTCTCGCCCCGATATGACTTCCCACTTCCGACAGGAATTCACGAGACCGAACGGTCCCCGCCGGTCTCATCGCCGCTATCCCATGAATGTGGAACTCGAGTACAAGCTGCTGGACGGTAAGAAGGTATTAAAGACCGGCGTCGGGCGAACCTTGAACCTATCGAGCAGCGGGATTCTGTTTGAATCGCAGGAGGCATTGCCAACCGGAACCTCGATCCGGCTCGCGATCGAATGGCCGGCGCGACTGGACAACCGTGTCGGTTTGACTCTGTGCGTCATGGGGCGAACCGTGCGTTCCGCCGGCACTTGCACGGCCGTCGAAATCCTCAGTCACGAGTTTCGCACGCGCGCCATACCGATACCGGCGAGCGCCCAGCCCGCCAAGCACTTCACCGCTGCTTCGGCGGCCGCCCGCCCGCTGTTTTGAGGCGTCTGGTGGAGCGAATGGTCATGCGTCTCCGGCAGTCGATTCCCGCAACCTGGCGGCCGTCTGGCAGCACACAAACGCGGCTGCTCCGAAGGCAGTATTTGCATGCACGACATCCAGAAGCATCATGGGGGACCATGGGACCCCGGCGGAATGGGGAGGGCGTTCACAGCCGGAGGCAGCCATGAGGCGTGTGCGCCGGAGTTGGAGGGCCGCCGGAAGCGTCTGGTGCTCGCTCCTGCATCGCGGAGTGACTTGGCCGATTCACGGCCGCTACCGGTGCCGGCACTGCCGGAGAATCTACGCCAGCCCCTGGAAGTGATCCGAGTTCCGCAGTCCCGGCTGGTTCCAGTAAGGACTATTGAGCTGTTCTAACGGCGCGCGGCGCGGTCGCGGCTAAGCAGCGACTGGCGCGCCAGACGCTGCACGGAGTGGGATGCCTGCACCCGATGCTCCGCCGTGTACAGCCGGTGGTTTCGCTCCACATCTTCGAGCCGATACAGATAATTGACCGTGATTCCGGCGGAACGCTGCAAACCCGCGGGCGAGACATCGCCGAGCCAGTTGAGCCGCTCCAGCCGGGCGCCGTTGCGCAGATGGAACCGCGCGACCGAATCGAGCGGCTCCGGCCCGTGCTTGGCGTGAAGCAGATAATAGGCGCACAACGGCTCCAGATCGCGCTGCAGTTCGGCGCGCTCCTTGTCCGCGTACCACTCGGGCGTTTCCAGCTTCTCCAGCAGCGCGGCCAGAACGCCATCCTGCGGGCCCGGCTCGAGCCGGCGCGCTTTGGCGGTCAGCCAGGACAGAAAACCGGGAACCGGCGAGAGCGTGGCGAAGGTCCGGATGCGAGGCAGTTCGCGCCGCAACTCGTCGACTACTTTGTGAATCAGAAAGCTGCCGAAGGGAACGCCGCGCAGGCCTTCCTGGCAGTTGGTGATCGAGTAAAAGATGGCGCACTTGGCGGCTTCAGCGCCGGTCACCGGCGAATCGGGATCCAGCAGCGGCTGCACGCGCGCGCTCATCCTGTCCACCAGCGCCACTTCGATGAAGATGACCGGCTCGTCCGGCAGCGCCGGATGGAAAAATCCGTAACAGCGGCGGTCGGCCTGGAGGCGGCGGCGGAGGTCGGGCCAGCCTTGAATATGGTGCACGGCCTCGTACTCGATGAGCTTTTCCAGAATCACCGGAGGCGTGTGCCAGTCGATACGCCGCAGCACCAGGAATGCGCGGTTGAACCACTCGGTCAGCAGGTGCGCCAGATCGGCGTCGATGGCGGCCCAAGCGGGGTGGCGGGCGATATCGCTGAGCACCTGCCGGCGCATCTGGATCAGCGCCCGGGTGCCGCCGGGGGCCACATTGAGACGGCGGAATAGCTCCTGCCGCGGCGGCTCGGTAACGCGCAGCATCCGGGCCAGATTGGCCGGGGAAGGGTCCTTGCGATAGGCGTCGGCATGGCGCGCCACTTCTTCGGGATCGGGCGAAAGCTCGGCGGCCACTAAATCGAAGAACTCGGAACACGCGGCGGCCGGCAGCGCCCGATACGCGTCCAGCGTGTCACGAGCCAGCCGGGCATCGTCACCGCGCGCCGACAGCAGGTGGCGGCAGAGCAGGAACGCCTGGCGGGCCGCCGGGGAGCTCTCAGGCGGCGCACCGTTTTCCGGCCGCGATGCCAATCCGATGAAGCGCGCCAGTCCCAAGCAATCCCCTCGTCCCTAGTCTTTAGTATTCCGCACTTTCTGGCAAGAGGAAAGGCTGCGCAGAGGGGTCCCAGCCGTACTAACTAATAGTAGTTGTGTGACTATCGCGCAGGCCGCTCCGCGACGGGCGCGGCGGCCAGAGCCCTAAAAGAACCGCTCGCCGTCGAAAATGCGGTCACACCACAGTTGCCGCGGTTCCTCCCGGCGTTCGCGGGCCTGTTCCCGCGGTTGCCCGCGCTGCTCGCGCGCATCCTGAAGGGCGCCGGCGACGGGCGCCGCGGCGTTTTGTTCCGCAGAAACCGGGTTGGACTATGATAATTCCCATGACGGGTCTCCGGTTGCCGATGGTCTTCATGCTGGCGGCGGCCCTGTTGCAGGCTGCGGACTTGCCCGCGGGCTCCGGCCGCGAAACTCTGATCCGCGATTGTACCGGCTGCCATCGGGCCGACGACTTCGCGGCCTATCGCCACACTCCGGACGAATACCGCTCCATCGTCTATCGCATGGGCGACCGCGCGCAGGCTCCCGCCAGGGACCTGGACGAGATCACCGCCTACCTGGCCAAGAACTTTCCCAAGGTGGAGGACCCCTCCAAAGTCAACGTGAACAAAGCGACTGCCAAAGAACTGGAAACGCGGCTCGGCCTGACCGCCAAAGAAGCCGAAGCCATTGTCGCGTACCGGGAGCAGCACGGCGACTTTCACGCTCCTGGCGATCTATACATCATCTACGGAGTGGACGGCCGCAAAATCGAAGCCGCCAAGGACAAGATCAGCTTCTAATGGAGCTAACGCGGCCGCCGGCCTTCGCGCCGCCGGTCAGACCGTCTCTTTGGGCTTGCCGAGCCGCTTCTCCAATTCGGTGACGAATGCCTGGAGGGCTTTGCGCTCCGCATCCTGCCACTTGATGACGACGAAATACTGATCGCGGTAAAAAAATACGGTGTCGGCCGAAGGACGCCACCGCTGGACCTGATCGAGCGCCTCGCCGGCGGATTCCAACTCATAGACGCGCGCGTCCAGTTTTCCGGGTCCTTGATAGGAGGCTTGCTGGAGACTGTTGATAATGGTTCGAGGCACCGGATCGGGCGCGTCGGACGCGGAAAGCGTGCGCAGGTCGATGCGGCGCCAGACGCCGGCCACGGTGGGCGGAAACAGGTCGGGAGGCGGAGCGCTCCGGTGGCACGCGCCGGCGCCGGCGGCCAGCGTGATCCAGAGTCGGCGGGTCATCAGTTCGATTGTGACATGGGGGCGCGGAGCGGACGCAGCGGAACGGACGGTTCCGGTGAAACCCCGGTGCTACCATCGCAGTAATGGCGAAATTCAAGCCGGCCCGGGGGAAGGCCAAGCGAACCGCGCCTCCCCCGGGCGCGGTTTCGTGCGTGGTGCTGATCCTGGTCGGCATCCTGTTGGTGATGCTTTTTATGTACTTTGTGCTGCGTAGCAATGCGAACGGATAAGCGGCGGGCGGACGAACTGAGGCCGGTGGAGATCGTCACCGGCTACCTGGCAACGGCCGAAGGCTCCGCGCTGATCAAAGCGGGAAACACGATGGTCCTGTGCGCCGCGAGTGTGGAGGAGACCGTGCCTCCCTTCCTGCGCAACAGCGGCAAGGGATGGGTGACCGCGGAATACGCCATGCTGCCCCGCGCCACCAGCCAGCGAACGCCGCGGGAGGTGAGCAAAGGCCGGGCGTCCGGCCGCACCCACGAGATCCAGCGGCTGGTCGGCAGGGCGCTCCGCTCCGTGGTCGATATGGCGGCGCTCGGAGAGCGCACGATCATTCTCGATTGCGACGTCCTGCAGGCTGACGGCGGCACGCGCACCGCCGCCATCACGGGCGCCTTCGTGGCCATGGCGATTGCGGTCCAACAGCTGGTGAGCTTCAAAGTCATTAAGGCCATGCCGGTGCGCGATTATGTGGCGGCGACCAGCGTCGGGCTGGTGGGCGGCGTGCCGATGCTGGACCTGTGCTACGACGAGGACTCGCGCGCGGACGTGGATATGAACGTGGTCATGACCGGCGGCGGCAAGTTCATTGAAATCCAGGGCACCGCCGAGCACGCGCCGTTTGACGATGCGCAGATGAGCGCGTTGATCGAACTGGCGCGCGGCGGCATCGGCCGGCTGGTGCAGATTCAGAAGAAAGCGGTCACGCTATGATCCGGCTTTTTGCCGCCAGCGGCAACCAAGGCAAGCTGCGGGAATTCCAGCTCGCTGCCGAAAGCTACGCCGGCGTGGAAATCGAGCTGCTTCCCAACTTTCGCGAAATCGAGCCCTGTGTCGAATCGGGGATGACGTTTGAAGAAAACGCGGTGCTGAAGGCGCAGCACTACGGCCGGCATGCGCCGGGGCTGCTGTTTGCGGAGGATTCCGGGTTGGAAGTGGACGCGCTGGGCGGCGCGCCCGGTGTTTTCTCGGCCCGCTTCGCCGGCTATCACGCCACCGATGAGGCCAACAACGGCCTGCTGCTCGAAACTTTGAGAGGCGTGCAGCCGCGAACGGCCCGCTTTGTCAGCGTGGTCGCGCTCCTGGAACGAGGCCGCGTGCGCGGCACGTTTCGCGGCGTGGTGGAAGGAGTGATTGCCGAAGAGCCGCGGGGTTCCGGCGGCTTCGGCTATGACCCGCTGTTTTACTATCCGCCGTTCGGATGCACGTTCGCCGAAGTGACGGCCGGGCAAAAGCTCGCCGTGAGCCACCGCGGCCAGGCGCTCCGCGCGATGCTCGAATCGCTCAAACAGGAGCTCCCCGCGATAGCCCGGTAGGCCCGGAACGTACCGGTCGCGGCCCATCCGCGCCGGGCGCCCCGCGATTTCGCTTTCCCCTTCAAAACATTTGCTGTACATTGTGTTTGTATGGAGAATCGCCGCGATTCGTCCGTTTGGCGCAACCTGGCCGTCGCTTTCGGGGACGGACTGGCTTTCGGCGTGGGGATTAAACTCGCGCAAAACGCTCCCGCCAAGACCGGGGAGCAGGCCCAACCGGGGGTCGCCGGACGCCTCACGCGCCTGGAACAAAGAATCGATCGCATCGAGCGCGCGCCGGCCGCGATCGCGGGCGCCGCGAATCTCGATCCGCAAGTTCTGGAAGCCCTGACTCACGCGCTGGAGGCGCGTCTGCAGGAGAACAGCGCGGCGCTGGACCGGCGCCTCGCGGAAATGGATGTCAAGCTGGCGGTTGAGCTGAAATCGCTGCACCAGCAGGACCGGGCCGTCGCATCCGGCGTCGAAACCCGTCTGGAAGACATTCAAAAGCGGCTGGACGAGAAGATTCTGGCCTTGTTGGAGAAGGTCAATGAAGATCGCAACGCGGTGCAGAACCGGGTCATCGCGTTACACCGGGAATTTGCGGCGGCGGTGGCCGATATCGTCCAGGCGCAGGTGGCCGCGCAGGTGGAAGAACGGGTCTCTGTATTGACGGAGCAGCGCCTGGCCGAACTGGTCCGCTCGCAGGTGGCGCCGATCGGGGAGCAGATCCAGGCGGGGCTGGCGGCGAGAGATGCGGAGATCGCGGAGCTCCGCCGGCGCCTGCTGGAGAGTGACCGCAACGTGCTCGAGCTCATGCTTTCGACCGGCGAGTGGTTCCGGCAAGCGGCCGGACGGCTGAGCGCCGGCAGCGCGCCGGTGGAAGCGCCGCGCGAAGTTGCGGAGCCGCGGCCCCCGGCTGTGGAAACGCCGCCCACGGCCCCGGACGCTCCCCCGCAGCCGCCTCGGGAAACCGCCAACGGGGCCGCGCTCTATCGGGATTCCGAACTGCCGGGATTCGCGCAGCCGCGCAAAGCGGCGGCCGCGGCCGGCTGGAGCATTCCTCTCGTCACGTCATTCCTGCTGACCGCGGGCTGCGTGGCGCTGCTGCAGTACCTCTGAGAGCTTCCGCCGCGCGCGCAAGCACACCCGTTCGGAACGGTTGCCCGTGCGTCGTGGATCTCGATTTGAGATAATTCCCGATTCTGGAGGAGCGGACTATGCAAAAAACGATCGTCGCTGCTGCCGTACTGGCTCTCACCGGCGCCGGAGTCTGCCTGGCGCAGCCGCCGGGCATTACTCGTGAAATGATCGAACGGGCATTGCCTCTCGAAGGCGCGCCGAAGGCGGAGCCCGGACCGTATCAGGTCACATCCGAACCCGCGTTCGGTTCGCCCGGCCTGGAAGTCTATCGCCCCGCAATGCTGGATGCATTTCCCAAAAAAGACACTCTGCCGGTGATGGTCTGGGGCAACGGCGGTTGCAATATCGACAGCACGCGCTTCTCCGGTTTTCTCGGCACGATCGTCTCGCACGGCGTGCTGGTGATCGGCACGGTCCCGCAGGAAGGCGCAGCGCGCCGCCAGGAGACCGCCGATGACATGCGGGCCGCGATCGATTGGGCCGAGAAAGAAAATGCGCGTGACGGCTCGCCGTTGAAGGGCAAAATCGCGGTGGACAAAGTGGCTGTCATGGGCACATCGTGCGGAGGATTTCTCTCGCTCGCGATGGGCGCCGATCCACGCGTGAAGACAATTGGCGTGTTCAATTCCGGCGTCCAGAACGCGGCGGCGCCGGGCGGCCGCTCGCCGCAGCCCGGCCCGGACGTGCTGCCCAAACTGCACGGGCCGGTGCTGCTCCTCAACGGCAGCGATCCCGACTTCCTGATGCCGGCGTCCCTGGCAACGTTCGAAGCCATCAACCACGTGCCCGCGTTCTACGCCGCGCGGCACAATGCCGGCCACAGCGCGACCTACTTTCATCCCGGCGGCGGCGAGTTCGCAAACGTCGCCTCGGCCTGGCTGCTGTACCAGTTCAAAGGCGACAAAAAAGCCGCGAAAATGTTCGCCGGCAAGGACTGCACCCTCTGCGCGAATTCCAACTGGGACGTGAAGTCGAAGGGAATCAAATAATGAAATCGCTCGCTGTCTTCGCGATCGCGGCCGCGGTTCTTTCGGCGCAGAGCCCTGCATCGTCGTTCCCTCGCGGCAGCGGCCTGCAAGCCTGGCAGAATCCCGGCTTCAAAAACGAAATAGCGAAATGCAAGACTCCGCCGAAGCCGTTCTCGATTCCCATCAGCCAGTCGGCAAGCGCGAAGGAAGCGCCGCCGGATCCGGCCCTTCCCGCCACACACGCCATTCCCGGCGTTCTGGCCGCCGGCCAATCCTGGAAGGTTGTCTGGTCGTGGGAAGGCAATAACGTGGATGGCCCGATCGCCGGCGACAACGGCACCGTATTGTTCGCGAACAATGACGCCGGCAACGTGATGCAGATGGACCCGTCGACGGGTCTGGCCAAGATTCTCTACCGCGACCTGAACACGCCCGGCGCGGTCTCGCGCAGCGAGAACGGCGCGCTGTTCGTCGCCGAACGCGGGCTCGGCTCGGCCATCGAAGAGCTGGAGCCGCGGCGGAAGATGCTGGCGAATTCGTTCCAGAGCGAGCCGCTCGATTGCGCCGGCGGCGTCGTGAATGACCTGATCGCTGATGCGCGCGGCGGCGTGTATTTCTCGGTGACCGGCGCCCAGGGCAGCGGGGTCTTCTATGCCGATCCGAAAGGCGTGGTGACAAGGTATGGAAACGATATTCCGCTCGCCAACGGCATCATCCTGAGCCCGGATGAAAAGACGCTCTACGTGACGAACGGCGCGACGGTCTTCGCGTTCGACGTGAAGCCCGACGGCGCGCTGGCCAACCAGCGCGAGTTCGGCAAACTGCAGGGCGGCACGGGCGGCGACGGTTCAGCCGTCGATCAGCAAGGCCGTGTTTATGTCGCAACCGGCAAGTCCGTGGATGTCTTCGCTGCCGACGGAATATTCCTCGGCAGCATCCCCGGCCCGCAGGGCCTGCACGGCACGTTCTTCGGCGGCAAGGACAAGAAGACGCTGTTCGGCATTGTGTTCTACGGCGGATGGGGAACTCCGAGCGCGCGCAACGAAATCATCGCGATTCCGGTGATCGCGCAGGGGTATACAGGGAGAGCGAAGTAGTCTTCAAAAAGGGGGACAGCCTGAACTGCGCGGTTTTCCGAAATTTCCCCCGCCCTATTGCGGCAGAGCGTAAACCACCAGGGACTGCCGGTTGTCGCGAGCGCCTCCGCCCGCGGCCACGATGGCGACGAATTGCTTGCCGCTTTTCCCCTGGTAGGTAATGGGCACGGCGGTCGCGGTGTGCTCCAGTTTCGCGCCCCAGAGTTCTTTGCCGGTTTTGGAATCGAAAGCGCGGAAGCGATTGTCGGCGGTGGCCCCGATGAAGACCAAACCTCCGGCCGTCGCGATCGGTCCCGCGAAAGCTCCGGCCCGCCCGGTGTTCTGCTTTCCCGGAGGCAGCCCTTCGGCGATGCCGAGCGGCACTTGCCAGGCGATTTCTCCCGTATTGGCATTGACCGCGAATAGCCGCTCCCACGGCGGCCGGATGCAGGGCAGGTTCCCGATCGGCTTGCCTGTCGCATCCTTGGCCGGAGCGGCGAAATTCAAAAAGCCCGGAGCTTTGTCATATTCCAACTGGCCTTCCTGGCCATAATTCGGATTCTTGCGGATCCACCCGATGCCGGGAGCGTCTTGCGAATTGACGAAGACATATCCGAGCGAGGGGTCGGCCGCGGCGCCGCCCCAGTTGGTTCCGCCGGTCGGGCCGGGGAAGCTGATGGTCAATTTCGCGGGGCGGCCTTCGGCCTGGTAAGTCCACGGCGTGAACGGCCCCGACTCTTCGAATCCGTTCTTCTCCCACAGTTCGCGGCACGCCGCGGCATGTTCCGGCGTGGTGTCGTCCGCTGTGACAATGTCTTCCTTCTTGACACTCACGCGGCCGAGCGGCGGCGGTTTCAACGGGAACGGCTGCGTGGGCGAATACCATTCGCCCGGCACGTTGCCTTGCGGGACAGGCCGCTCCTCCACGCCGAAAACCGGCTTGCCGGTGTTCCGGTCGAGGATATACACGTACGCCGATTTGCCGGTCTGTACCAGGGCCGGAATGCGCCTGCCGTCTTTGACGATGTCGAGGAGCACGGGGTCGGGCGGCAGATCGTAGTCCCACAACTCGTGGTGAACGGTCTGGAAATACCACTTCAGCTTGCCGGTGGCGGCATCCACCGCCACCACCGAGTTGGCGTAGAGGTTATCGCCTTTGCGATCGCCTCCGTAATAATTCGCGGCCGGGCCGCCCATCGGCATGTAGACGATGCCGCGCTGCTCGTCGATGGTGGTGGAATACGACCACATGTTATTGCCCGCGTGCCCTTTCCACGCATGTTCCGGCCACGTGTTGTATCCCGGCTCGCCCTCATGGGGAATCGCGTGGAAGTCCCATAATTTTTTACCGGTGCGCGCGTCGTAGGCGCGCGAATCGCCGGGGAGGCCGCCTGGGACTTCATCCTGCGGGTGGGGATTGGGCTCGCCGGGACCGAACACGTTCATGCCGACGACAATCACGTTCTTGAAAATGGTCGGGACGCCGGCATAAGGAACGTCCATGGTGAGCTCGCCCTCCTGGCCGAAGCCGGGGTCCAGTTTGCCGGTGCGCGCGTTCAAGCCGGCCATCTTGTGGCCGGTGGTGAACAGAATGCGCGGCGGATTATCGCGGTCACCCGGCCAGTAGGCCACGCCGCGCTGCGAGGCCACGCCGGATTTCAATTCGTAACGCCAGATTTCCTTTCCGGTATCGGCGTCGAGAGCCAGCACCCGATTGCCGGCCGGCAGATACATCACGCCGTGGACGACGATGGGGGTGACCTGATTCATGGTTGCCGGGGAGGGACTATTCGCATCCGGCCGGAGCAGGTATGACCAGGCGATCGTCAGTTTGGAAACGTTGCCGGTGTTGATCTGGCTCAGAGGTGAAAAACGCGTGGCGGCGAGATCGCGGTTATAAGTAGGCCAATCGCCGGCGGGGACGCGGGAGACCTGCGCCGGCGCGAGCATGGCCGCCGCCAACATGAACCAAATCGAGCGCATCGAGGATCCTTGTTCCGAGCCAGTCTATCACCGCCGCGCCAGCAGGGCGCCGAGCCACACGGCCGCATAGCCCAGGCCGACACTGCCGATGACGTTTGCCAGGCCGATCCAGAAGCCGCCTCCGCGGATGGCGGAGTAAGTTTCCCATTCGAAGCTGGAGAAGGTCGTATAGCCGCCCAGGAAGCCGATAACCAGCAGGAGACGCCAATTGGGGTGCGGCTGGAACCGCTCGGTCAGCAGCGTCATCAACAGGCCGATCAGAAACGAACCCGTGACGTTGATCACCAGTGTGCCGAGAGGAAAGCGGGTGGCGAAGCGCGTCATGATGGCGCCGCCCGCCACATAGCGGGCCAGCGAGCCGAGCCCGCCGCCGGCGGCGATCAAGAGGTAGCTCACCGGCAGACGACCGGGCAGCCGGGCCGCCCGGTCCGCATTAGGAAGGACGCAGGCATTCGGCGATCTCTTTTTCTTCGACAGCGCCGGACTTGATCAGCTTCCAGTACGGCTCGGTAATATCCACGGTGGTGGCGCCGGCGCCGGCGCAGACGCCGCCATCCACGACCAGGTCGACGCGGCCGTCCATCATCCCGAACACCTCGATCCCGCTGCGGCACGTGGGATGGCCGGAGATGTTGGCGCTGGTCGAAATCAGCGGCTGGTTGAGAAGACTAATCAGTTCGTTGGCGATTTTGCAGCGTGCCTGACGCAGCGCCAGCCGGCCGGTGTTGCCGGTCACTTTTAGCGGCACTTTCGCCGAAGCGGGCACGATGATGGTCAGCGGCCCCGGCCAGAACCGGCGCGCCAGAATGAAAAAACGGTTGCTCAATTCGCTGGCCAGTTCTTCCGCCATCATGATATCGCCGACCAGTAGCGGCAGAGAGCGATGCGCTTCGCGTCCTTTGGCGCGGAAAACGCCGGCCACCGCGCCGAGGTTGAACGGGTCGGCGACCAGCGTGTATAAGGCGTCGGTCGGGATAGCGACCACTTTGCCGCGGCGCACGGCGGCGGCGGCCCGCTCCAGCACTTCCGGCTGGGGATCGTTGGGATTGACTTCTACCAGGTCGGTGGCCATGAATTTCTCATTGTGAACGCGGCCCGATCGCTTCGGCAACTTCCACCGCCAGTTCGTACCGCCCGAACGGCGCGCTCAGCTGCACGCCCTGAACCAGCGGCCGCACCCGCATCACCATCTCCTGCGCGATGGCAACGCCTTCATACCGCGCCTTTTCTCCGCTGTCCGCCAGCCGCATGCGTTCCATATAGGTCTCCGGCACCGGCACCCGAAGCTCGTTTACCATGAATTCCGCGTTGCGATAACTGGTGAGCGGCCAAATGCCGCAAATCACCGGGATTTTCAAGGGCTCGATGCGCTTGAGAAACTGCTCCAGCAGGTCGAGATCGAACACCGGCTGGGTGACTACGTATTCGGCGCCGGCTTCGACCTTCCATTGAAAGCGATGCATCTCTTCGTCCAGATTGACGGCGCCCGGATTTGCTCCCACGCCGATCAGCAGCGTAGTCTGCGAACCCATGGGATTGCCGCCGATGTCCAGCCCGCGATTCAGATTATTCACGATATTGACGAGGCCAATGGAATCCACATCGAAGACCGCGGTCGCGTCCGGGTAGGTTCCCATGCGCGGCGGGTCGCCCGTGATGCAGATCAGGTTTCGAATGCCGGCGGCCTGGGCGCCCAGCAATTCCGATTGAATGCCGAGGATGTTGCGGTCGCGGCAGCAGAAGTGGTTGATGGCCTCGATGCCGGCCCGCTGCTGAATGAGCTGGCAGGTGACCTGGGCGCTCATGCGCGCGCTGGCGCGCGGCCCGTCGGGCACGTTGATGCAATCGATGCCATGCCGGGCGCACAGCCGGGCTCCGGCAATCTCACGCGAAGCGTCCACTCCCCGCGGCGGCAGGATTTCCACAAACGAGACGAACTTTCCGGCCGCCAGCTTGGCGCCGAGCTTCGATTTGTTCTCCATCGCCACGGGCTCCATGGCCTGGGCTTTGGTCGTGGGTTCTTCCACCGCGACCCACGCCTTCGGCTGCGGCGGCTGAAGCGAACGTGTTTCGGAGCGCAGAAGTTTGATGTGTTCCGGCGTGGTTCCGCAGCAGCCGCCAATGATTTTCACCCCTGCCCACAGCATCCGGCGCGCATACTGGGCCATGTACTCGGGCGAGCTCAGGTAAATGCTGCGGCCTTCCACCACGGTCGGAAGCCCGGCGTTCGGCATGGCGCATAACGGCTTGGAGGTGTACCGCGCCATCTGCTCGACCGCTTCCAGCATTCCCCGCGGGCCCACGGAACAATTCAGTCCCAGCACGTCGACGGGCCAGGAATTCATCTCGGTCGTGAAGCTTTCGATGGTGGCGCCGCCGGCCAGGTGACCGTCGTCATCGATCGTGACCTCGGCAACGAGCGCCAGGTCCGGCCCGCCGGATTCCCGCGCGGCCAATACCGCTTCGCGCAGCTCCTGGAGATTGCTGAAGGTTTCGAAAATGACCAGATCGATTCCGGCGTCCAGCAGAGCGTCGATCTGCTCGCGAAAAATGGCGCGCGCTTCGGCGAAGGAGGTCGGGCCAAGCGGCTCGATGCGAATGCCGAGCGGGCCGACCGCCCCGGCGACGAACGCGCTCTCTCGCGCCGCTTCGCGGGCCAGGCGCACGCCCGCTTGATTGATAGCTGGCAGTTTGTCGGCGAGGCCGAATCCGCTGAGACGCGTCCGGTTGGCGCCGAAGGTGTTGGTCTCGATAATCTCGGCGCCGGCGCTGACGTAATCCCGGTGAATCTGGCCTACCAGGTCCGCGGCGGAAAGGTTCATCTCATCGAAGCAGCGGTTGATGAAGGCGCCGCGCGCGTAAAGCATCGTCCCCAGGGCGCCGTCGGCCACCAGGATGCGGCGCGCCAGTTGTTCTCGAAATTCGCGTGCGCGGCTCGACGCTGTGGGCATGCCTCTGACACTTGTGATTCTAGCGCAGCGCTCTCGCCGGAGTATGGGAAGTGCTTGTCAGCTCAGGAGTTGCCGCAGGCGAAGATCGGTCCGTCCCCTAGGGCTGCGCTGGAATGGTGACTTGGTCGTGATAGGCGTTGGGCGTCGACATCGCCAGGGGCAGGGAGGTCACCGAGGGAGGCACCGGCGGCATCACCACGTTGATTTGATAGAGCCCCGGATAGATCGTGAGGCCGCTATAAAGAACCTTCGCCGGTTTTCCCCCGATCAGCACGGTGGGCTGGACCGCGGTGGTGCTGGGGCTCGAAACGCTGCTTCCCGCGCCATCGGGCACGGCCGGGGTCACGGCGCCCAGGCCGGTGACGTAGATGATCAGCGCCTCGCCGCCGGCAGCCGGGTGATCGGGCGACACGGGAGTGTAATCGCTATGCTGCATGACCGCGGGGCCGCTGCCGTTCTGGGCTACGGAAAGAATGCCCGGTGCGGTGGCGGCTACCGGAACGGTTACCGTGTTCGAAGTGCCGGACGCGGTTTTGACCACTATAGTGGCTGTGCCGGGAGCCGGAGTCGCCCAGGGAACTAGAAAGTCGATCGTGGTCGGGGTCACCAGATAGATCGACGCGGGTGCATTGTTCACCAGGACAGTGACGCCGTTCAGCGTTTGCGGGTACGGCGGTGTCGCGCTCTGAACCGTGGTGGCCCAGCCCGAGCCGTAGAGTCGAATAAAATCCCCGGGAGCGATGGGGCTTCCGGTGGGAGAAAAACTGGTGGGGTTGATGACGCCTTGAGGGTTAATCCAGACGCCAGAGCCGCTCTCGGCCGGCATGTGGACGCCGAAGTAGATTTCGTAGCCGGCGGGATCATTCGGACTGATGATCGAACCGATGAAGGCGGTTCCGGTGCTCGCGCCGCCCAAAGCCACCTGCGCCAGCTCAGCGGTTCCGGAGCCGTTCCCATTCAACAAATAAGAATTCACACCGGTAAAATCGATATTGCCGACGCCCAGCACCTTCAGCCTTCGGCTCCAGATGAGATTGCCGCGTCCGCCGTTGGCGCCGGCCCCGCCATTGATTTCCGACCCGACGTAGCCCGTCGTCCCGGCGGGATCGTACCGCAGGCCGGCTCCCCAACAGGCCGCCGACCACGTGGCGTTGGTCGCGCCGGAGATCCCTTTGACGCCGATCACGATGTCGTGAGATCCCGCCGCGGTGGAGCCGCCGAGCAGGATATTGCCGTCGTTCGAAACGTAAATGGTTTTGGTGCCGCTCAGGAGAGCGTTGTTCGAGGCGGTCCCGAAGTTCACGGTCGCGGTACCGTCCGTCGCCATGGTGTACGTGACGCCCGGGACCTGTTGGGACTGGGGCTGGCCGCTCGAGAGATTTGCCGCGTGCCCGCTCACGATAATGGGAGGGCTGGAGCTGCCGATGCCGGCGAGTGCGCCGGCGCCGTTGGAGCTGAAGTTGAAAAACGTGTTCCGGGCATTGGCCAGCGAGGCGCCCGGAAATTCCAGAGTCGCCGCCCAGTACGAGCCGTTCAGCGTGCCCAGGGACGCCGCCCCGGAGGGCGCGGGAATCGCAATGAACAGATCAAAGGTGTTGGCCTTCGATTCCGTATTCGACCCGATGACGGCCTCCGGGCCATAGCGCGCATTGAGGGTTTCTCCGTTGCGGAGCGGGCTGGAGAGGGACACGAAACCGGCCGGGTCGACCGCATAAGTCCCGTTCCCCGACTGCGCAGTCGCTGCCGCCGTGCCTAGTACCTGTTGCCCGGTAAAACTATAACGGCCGGAGCCATCAAAGGTCATCACTCCCAATAGACTCCGGGCATCGGTTAAATTCCCTCCCGCATCGGTTCCCAGGGAAACATGCCGGAAGAAGTACTTCCCACTAAGCGATTGGTTCGTAATTGTTTGAGCGCCGAGCGATGCGGCAAGGAAAATCGCCGCTCCGGTTAGACAGACTTGCTCCACCCGTTGGAGAAACATGGGGAGATCATAAACCCAGCCCGGCGGGTAAATCCAGGCAGTAGGTTGACAATACGGATTCGGCTAACCAAAATACGCAGAAAGTAGTGCGTGCGTTTTGCGGGCCGGTATCATAAGATCTGTTTCAGTAGTACGCGCTCGGAGGACAAATGAACAAGCCTGGGTGGCTTTCGGTCTGGGGTGGCGTTGCAGTCCTATCTTTGTCTGTGCTGGTTGTCGGCCGCGCCGAGGATGGCTCTGATTCCAGCCCGGCGGTTTCCAGTGAATCGGATCAGCTTCCGGTGGAACATCCGGAGTGCGTGTATTTCACGGGGGATCGCGAGAGGTTCATGGATCAAACCGTGCTGCGGCGTCTGAATCCAGGGCGCGGCTATCGCCTCAGCGCGCAGACCGCCGAAGTCACGCGAATGCTGAGCTATATCCCGCCGGACAGCCAGACTTATACATTTGACCAAGGCCATCCAACCGGCTCCATCGATTCCTACATCTTCGGCGCCATGAAGGCCAATAACATCACGCCCGCTCCGAAGACCTCGGATGTGGAATTCATCCGGCGCGTGACTTTGGATCTGACCGGCCGCATCCCCACGCCCGCCCGGGTGATCACCTTCAACGCCGATACCTCCCCGGACAAGCGCGCGAAGCTGGTCGACGAGCTCCTCAATTCGCCGGAGTGGATCGATAAATGGACCATGTTCTACGGCGATTTGTTCCAGAACACGGCAACCAAGAGCAGCACCGGCCTGAATCGATTTCCGCAAGGGAGAAACGCGTTCTATCAGTGGATCAAGGACTCGCTCACCAATAACAAGCCGTATAACCAGATGGCGACGGAGCTGATCACCACGGCCGCGGACAACAGCTTCAACGACGGGCGGATCAATTATCTGGTCGGCGGCGTGGTCACCGGGGGCCCGAGCCAGGACATCATGGACCAGATGACCGCGAACACGTTCGACACGTTTCTCGGCATCACTCACGTGAATTGCCTGCTGTGCCACAACGGCCGCGGCCACCTGGATCAGCTGAGCTTGTGGGGCAGCAGGACCACCCGCTATCAGGCCTGGCAGCTGGCGGCGTTCCTTTCTCATACGCAGGCGGCCAACGTGAAGGTCACTTCGGGGACCACGACCCTGACGGTATGGAGCCTGCTCGACAACACCAAGGGTTTCACCCTCGACTACACGCTGAACACCAAGACCGGCAATCGCCCGGCCCGTGTCGCGCCGGCCGGCTGCAAGCCCGGCCAGCCGTGCTACTACGTTCCCCCGCAGTACATTTTCAATAACAACGGGCCTCAGGCCGGCGAGAACTACCGGGCGGCGCTGGCCCGCAACATCACTGGCGATTTCCAGTTCGCGCGCGCTGCCGTCAACTACCTGTGGGCCTATTTCTTCGGCCAGGGCCTGGTCGATCCGCCCGATACCTTCGATCCGATGCGGCTGGATCCGAATAATCCGCCTCCGGCCCCCTGGACTTTGCAGCCGAGCAATCCGGCTCTGCTGAACGCGCTGGCGCAGCATTTCATCGACAGCGGTTATAACCTCAAGGCGACGATGCGCGAGATCGTGAATTCGGATGCGTATCAGCTGTCGAGCCGGTATCCCGGCCAGTGGGATCCCAGCTATCAGCCGTACTTCGCCCGCAAGTACGTGCGGCGGCTGTGGGCTGAGGAGATCCACGACGCCATCGTCCAGTCGAGCGGCCTGGTTCCCAGCTACACGGTAACGGGATTCACGGATCAGGGCTACCCGAAGCCGAGCTATGCGATGCAACTGCCGGACGTCACTGCGATCACGAATGACGGCAACGCCAACACGATTTTGAACAACTTCCTGCGCGGCAACCGGGATGACCAGCCCCGCAAGCAGGATGGTTCGATCCTGCAGGCGCTGACCCTGATGAACAACCAGTTCGTGGAAGCCCGGCTGGCCGCGACCGGAACCAACGCCGCGCCGCTGATCAAGAACAATCTGTCGCTGGCCAACGGCGATCTGATCAACACGCTCTACCTCAATATCCTTTCGCGCCTCCCCTCGAGCGACGAAATGACGGCCGCGCAGGCGGCGCTCAGCGGTGCCGCGAACCGCACCCAGGCCGTTCAAGACCTGGTGTGGTCGCTGTACAACAAGGTCGATTTCATTTTCAACTACTGAGGACGGAGCGAGCCATGAGCGAACAAGAGAAGATCAACCGCGTCTTTCAGAAGTATCCGTGGACTCACAAGAGCTTCTTCAATCGTCCGCACTGGACCCGCCGCCAGTTCTTTCAACTCGCCGGAGCGGGAGTGACCGGGGCGTTTCTGGCCGAGCGGTATGCCAAGGCCGCGCTGGTGACCAACTCCGGCGCGCAAACCCTGAACACCGCGAAGAACGTCATCTTTATTCTGCTGGCGGGCGCCCCGAGCCACTCTGACACGTTCGATTTGAAGGTGGTGCCGAACGTGACGCCGACTTCGTTTGCGCCCACTACCGTCAACGGCATTCAGTGGCCGGCGGGCTTGCTTCCGAAACTCGGCAATCAGATATCCGATTTCGCGATTGTGCGCTCGATGCACGCGCACGCGCTGGTGCACTCGCTGGCTCAGACGTGGGCCCAGATCGGCCGCAACCCGGCGGCGGTTCTCGGCAATGTCGCCCCGAACATCGGCAGCATCGTCGCTATTGAGAAGGAAAGCCAGCGCACGCCCAATCAGGTGTTTCCGACCTTCCTGGCGCTGAACTCGGGCGGTGGCGTCGGCGGCGGCTACTTGCCGGCGAGCTATGCGCCTTTCCGCGTGCAGCCGAACAGCGGCGGCATCGCGAACACGACGAATCCCGACGGCCAGGCGCGCTTCGGCAGTCGCTGGAACCTGATGCACTCGCTCGACGACAGCCTGCGGGTGAATTCGCCCAACGGAAAGCCGTTCGAGGACTATAACGATTTCTACACCGCCGCCAAGGGGATGATGTACAACCCGGTGGTCAACCAGGCGTTTGGCTTCACGGCCGCCGACAGCGCCCGATACGGCAACACCGGATTTGGGAATGCCTGTCTGGTGGCGTCGCAGGTGCTCAAGGCGGATCAAGGCACGCGCTTTATCCAGATCACTTCGAGTGACGGCTGGGATATGCATTCGAACATCTATGCGGCGAACCAGCTGCCGGCTAAAGGCAAACTGCTGGATGATGGTTTATCGGCGCTGCTCGACGATCTGAAAGCCAACGGTCTGCTCGACAGCACGCTGGTCGTGATGGTCGGCGAGTTCGGCCGGACGGTCGGCCCGCTCACCGCCGCCGGAGGCCGCGACCATTGGCTGCAGCAGTTCGCGTTCTTCGCCGGAGGCGGAGTCAAAGGCGGCAAGGTCATCGGCGCCACCGATGCGACCGGCAGCGATACAGTCGATTTCGGCTGGTCGCAGAACCGCTACGTCTACGCCGAGGACATCGAGGCGACCATCTATTCCGCCATGGGCATCGACTGGACCTCGGTGCGGCATGACGACCCGCTCGGCCGCGGCTTTGAATACGTGCCGCAGACGGGGCCATTCCCGTTCGCGCCGGTCAACGAGCTGTTTGCGTAGCTTCGGCCGGCACGCCGGCCGGAGTCTGCAGCGCGGCCCACGGGCCCGGCCCTTCGGGAGCGGGCGCGGTTTCCCCGGCGCGCCGCACCGCGCGCAGCAAATCGAGGGCTTCCGGCAGCGCGAACTGCTCGCCGAGATACGCCGAGACGAACCGGCCGCCGCGGATCTCGCCGCGCGATTCCAGGCGGCGCAGCACGATCAGCAGATCGCGCCAGGCCGGCGCGAGCGGTTCGCGATACGCGACATCCCGGAATACCACGCCCCAGCGCAGCAGGAGCTGGCGCGCGAATGCTTCGGCATAGGTCTCCGGCGCAACTTCGGTGTGGCGCAACAGGTCCCAGCGGCCGGGAGCGTGGCGCGGCCTTGCCGTGCGGCCCCGGCCTTCGCCGCGGCGGCGTTTGGGATCGAGCAGGGCGCGGAGGTTTTCGAAACCATCCGCGGTGACCAGGCCGGCGGCCACCAGCTCCCATAAAGCATCTTCCACTTCGCTGGCGAGCCGCCCCGTGGCGCGCGTCAGGTCGGCAAAAAACGACGCGCCGCGGGTCTCGAGCACTGCAAGTGTTTCGCGCGCGGGATGAGAGAGTGAATCCTTGGGCGCCGGTTGCGGCGTTGCTAACAGCCAGTGCGCTTCCTGGCGGAGAAACACAGCCAGCGGAGCAACTCGGGTGGGCCGCACGCGGCGGGCCTCTTCGCTGTCGCGCTCGAACGCGGGATGCGGCGAAAGCCTTCCCCAGCTCACTTCGCCGGCCAGGCAAAGCTGGTCGAGATATTCGGGCTTATATTGCGCCACGCGGCGCGGCAGGATTTCGGATTCCCACGCGGCCGCGCCAAATTCGCTGCCTTGCAGCTGTTTGATGATCTGGAGGGTTCCATCGAGCCCATGCAGTTGATGGCCGGGCGCGATATGCTGCCAGCGATTGAGAAAGGCGAAGAACTCGGCGGTGGTGACCGGCTCGATCTCGCGCCGCAAGCGGCCGATGGTCAGGCGGTGAATCCGGGCGAGGAGGCGGCGATGACACCATTCGGTTTCGGCGCCGCCGCGAAACTTGCCGCGGAGGATCTGGCCTTCGGCCTCGAGCTGCGCAAGAGCCTGGTCGACCAGGTCGCGGGGCATCGCGAGTTGGCGCGACAGATCGGAAGCACGCAACGGGCCGGAGCATTCAAACCAGCCGCGCAGGATCTCGGCCGCGCACGCCTCCTGCGTTTCCGGCAGCGGGCGCGCGGCGGGCGGAGCGGCGATCGGTGGATCGGTCGCGACATCCGGATACACGCGTCCCATCAGGTTCAGACGCTCCGCCGCAATCCAGAAACTTCGCCCTTCGAGGGTGACCGCGGCCGCACGCCGCGAGGCAGCGAGTATCTGGAATCGATCGGCGTGTTCCGGAGCGGCCGGCATGAGGCTCAGGCCACACAAGGCGTCGTGCAGTTCGTCGGCATCGCGCATCGAGGGCCAGGCTTCGGCCGCGACTTGTTCGATGGCTTCGGGGTCGAGCGCGCCGGCGCCTTCGGTAAAGTCGCTGCGCAGCGTGCCGCGCATCTGCACGGCGCGGGCCCGGCGTTCTTCGAGCGGGGCGTCGTCGAGATAGGCGTACGGATTGGCGTTCAGGATCTCGTGCGAGAACGGCGAGGGCTCGGCGGTATCGATGGCGGCGGTGCGAATCCGTCCCTCGCGGATGCCTTCGAGGAGCGCGCGGAGACCGTGCAGGTCCATGGCTTCATAGAGGCAGTTGTCGATGGTCTCTTTCACGAGCGGGTGGTCGGGGATGCGGATCTCGCCTTCCAGGTTTTCGGCGCACGCGGCCTGGTCGGGGAAGACGGCGGCCATCAGGTCGTCGGCTCGCATGCGCTGGATGGGGGGCGGCACTTTGCGGCCACCCGAATAGCGCGGAATCGCGAGCGCCCGGCTGGCGTTCCAACGCCAGCGCGCGTTGAACATCGGAGCCGCCAGGAGCGCCTGCACCAGGACGTCTTCGACGGTATCGGGGTGGAGAAATTCGAAAACGATTTCCAGCGGGAACGAATGCTGCTCGCCGAGCGAAATGACGATGCCGTTATCGGTGGCGGCGGCTTGTAGTTCGAAATTGAAGGACCGGCAGAAGCGCTTGCGCAAGGCCAGGCCCCAGGCGCGGTTGATGCGCGCCCCGAACGGCGCGTGCAGGACCAGCTGCATGCCGCCGCCTTCGTCGAAAAACCGCTCGGCCACGATGTGCGCGGCGGTGGGGAGGCTGCCGAGAGCGGCCGCGCCGGCCAAGACGTAGGCGATGGCCTGTTCGGCGCCGAGGCGATCGAGCCCGCATTCCCGGCGCAGCCATTCCGGATCGGGCCGGGCGGCGATATCGGCGCGGAGTTGCGCGACGGCTTGCGACAATTCGAGCGTGCGGCCGGGGGCCTCGCCGTTCCAGAACGGGATGGAGGGCGCGGCGCCGCGCGCGTCTTCGACACGCACCCGGCCCGATTCGACGCGGCGGATCCGCCATGACGTGGTGCCGAGCAGGAACACATCCCCCATCATGCTTTCGACCGCGAAATCTTCGTCCACCGAACCCACCGTCACGCCTTCCGGCTCGGCGACCACCAGGTATTGCGCGGTGTCCGGGATAGCGCCGCCGGATGTGATGGCGGTAAGGCGGGCGCCGCGGCGTCCGTGCAGGCGCCGGTTGACGGCATCGCGATGGATGTAGGCCGCGGCCCGGCCGCGCGCGGTGGCGATGCCTTCGGCGAGAGTTTCGAGAACCGCCTCGAAGGATTCGCGCGGCAGTTCGCGATACGGCCAGGCGCGGCGCATAAGCGCGAACAGATCGTCTTCCGCCCAATCTTCGGCGGCGCAGCAGGCGACCATTTGCTGTGCCAGGACATCGAGCGGGTTGCGCGGGATTTCGAGCCGGTCGAGCTCGCCGGCATGGATGGCTCGAACCAGCGCGGCGCATTCGATCAATTCATCGCGGGTGGTGGCGAACAGGCGGCCTTTCGGCAGCGCGCCCACCCAGTGGCCGGCGCGGCCGATGCGCTGCAGAGCGACGGCGATGGAGCGCGGCGAGCCGATCTGGCAGACCAGGTCGACAGTGCCGATATCGATACCGAGCTCGAGCGACGCCGTCGCGACCACGGCGCGCAGTTCGCCGTTTTTCAGCCGCCGTTCCGCCTCGAGGCGCAGCTTGCGCGAGAGGCTGCCGTGATGCGGCAGCACGGCGTTTTCGCCCAGACGTTCCGCAAGATTGTGGGCCACTCGCTCGGAGAGCCGGCGGGTGTTGACGAAGACGAGGGTCGTGCGGTTCTCACGGATCAGCTGGGTGACCCGATCGTAGATCTCGCCCCACATCTCATTGCTGGCGACCGGGCCGAGTTCATCGCGCGGGACCTCCACCGCCAGCTCCATGGCGCGGCGGTGGCCGACGTGGATGACTTCGGCGGTGTCGCTCAGAAACGCGGCGACGTCCGCGAGCGGTTTCACCGTCGCGGAAAGCCCGACGCGCTGCGGCTTCGGCAGCCTATGCTGCTCGACCAGATGGTCCAGCCGTGCCAGCGTGAGCGCCAGGTGCGAGCCGCGCTTGTCATCGGCCACCGCGTGGATCTCATCGACGATCAGGGTGCGCACCTCGCCCAGCATCTCGCGCGGCTTGGCGGCGGTGAGCAGAATGAACAGCGATTCGGGCGTGGTCACCAGGATGTGCGGCCGTTCGCGCGTCATCTGCTGGCGTTCCCACTGGGGCGTGTCGCCGGTGCGGAGCGCCGTGCGGATGGGAGCCAGTTCGATGCCCCGCCGTTCCGCTAACTCCCGGATTTCGGCGAGCGGGATTTCCAGGTTCTTGTGAATGTCGTTGCTGAGCGCCTTGAGAGGCGAGACGTAAACGACCTGCGTTTGATCGGGGAGAGGGCCGTGGCGGGCGCGCCGAACCAGATCATCGATGCAAACCAGGAAGGCCGCGAGCGTCTTGCCGGACCCCGTGGGAGCGGAGATCAGAACATCGCGGCCCGCGTGGATGGCGGGCCAGCCGCGCAACTGCGGTTCCGTGGGCTGTCCGAAGCGCGCGGTGAACCACTCGGAGACCAGGGGGTCAAAGCCGGAAAGCACTATTCTTAGTGTGGCACAGAGCGCTACAGGCAGCCGTTTCGGAAAACGGCAGAGGTTTGTAAGACGGGAAGATTACGAGCGCTTACGATTCGATCCGCAGGAGGGTACCGACCAGGCCGTCAATCGTGTAAGGCTGGGCTTCGGCGTGGACTTCAATGCCGAGGCTCCGGGCGGTGGCCGATGTCACGGGGCCGATCGTCACTACGCGGACGCCGGCGAGAGACTCCGCGCCGGCGGCAGCGACGAAATTCTGAACCGTGGAAGAACTCGTGAACGTGATGCAATCCGGGCGGCGCGCCGCGGAGAAAATTCGGCGGGCGCGTTCGGCGGCATTTTCGGGAATGACGGCGCGGTAGGCTTCGACGACATGGACGCGCGCGCCGCGGCGGGTCAGTTCGGACGGGACCAGGTCGCGCGCCACCGCAGCGCGGGGGAGCAGCACGCGCTTTCCGGCGAGGTCGTGCGCGGCGAAGGCGTCGAGCAGGCCTTCGGCGACATACTCCTTGCCCATCAGATCCACTTTGAGGTGCAGGGCTTCGACGGCGGCGCGCGTGGCCGGGCCGATGGCGCAGATTCGGGCGCGCAAGGCCCGGAGGTCGGCGCCGGAGCGGTCGAGACGGTCGAGGAAGAAGCGAACGCCGTTGGCGCTGGTGAAGATCAGCCAGTCATAGCAGGCGAGTTCGGCAATGGCCCGATCGAGAGGAGCGTAGTCCGCGGCAGGGCGGATTTCAATGGTGGGCAGTTCGACTACATCGGCCCCGAGCGCATGCAGGCGAGCCGAAAGCGCTTCGGCCTGGCCTTTGGCGCGGGTGACCACGATGCGTCTGCCGAACAGCGGCAGATGCTCGTACCAGTTGAGCTTTTCGCGCAGCCGCACTACCTCGCCCACGATGAGGGTGGCGGGCGGCTTCAGGGCGCGCCGTTCAATCAAAGCCGGCAGCGTGGCGAGCGTGCCGGTGAGCGTTTCCTGATCGGGACGCGTGCCCCAGCGAACGGCCATGGCCGGCGTTTCGGCGGAGCGGCCGCGCGCGATCAGCGCGCGCGCGATTTCCGCAAATGTTGTGAGCCCCATGAAGATCACGAGGGTCTCGGCAAGCCCGACTTTGTCCCAGTCGATGGCGTCGACGGCGTGTCCGGTGACGAAGGTGACCACCGAGGTGTGCTCGCGATGCGTGAGCGGCACGCCCGCGTACGCCGCGATCCCGAGCGGGGTGGTGACGCCCGGGACCACTTCGAACGGAATCCCCGCATCGGCCAACGCTTCGGCTTCCTCGCCGCCGCGCCCGAAAATGAAGGGATCGCCGCCCTTCAGCCGCACCACCGTCAGGCCGCGGCGCGCCCGCTCGATCAGCATGGCGCAGATCTCTTCCTGGCTGAAGGCGTGCGCCGATTTCTTTTTTCCGACGTACACGCGCTCGGCGTGCGGAGGCGCCAGATCGACCAGCGCGTCGTTGGCGAGGTGATCGAACAACACCGAGTCCGCCTGTTCGAGGAGGCGGCGGCCTTTCCAAGTGATGAGATCGGGATCGCCCGGGCCGGCGCCGACGAGATAGACCTTGCTCATACGGAGTAGACCGCGTCGAGGATCTTGCGGGCGCCGCGGGCGAGCAGGTCGTTGCCCAGAGCGCGGCCGATGCGCGCGGCGTCGGCGGCCGGCCCTTCGGAAGCGCCGCGAATGAGTTCGGAGCCGTCGGGAGCTGCCACGACCGCCACCATGCGCAACTGGCCGGCCTCGACCGACGCATGCGCGCCCATAGGGACCTGGCAGCCGCCGCCCAGCGACGCCAGCAGCGCGCGCTCGGCCGTGACGGCAGCCCGCGTGTTGGCATCGTCGAGGGCCGCGCAGACGCCGCGGCCGGCTCCTTCCTCACGCGTCTCGACGGCCAGCGCGCCTTGGCCGACGGCCGAACACATCACTTCGGCCGGCAGCAGCTCGGCGATGCGATCGCTCCAGCCCAGCCGCTTCAGCCCCGCGGCCGCCAGCAGGATCGCGTCGTAGCGGCCTTCGTCCAGCTTGCGCAGGCGCGTGTCGAGGTTGCCGCGGATCGATTCGATTTCCAAATCGGGCCGCAGCTGCCGCAGCTGCGCCGCGCGCCGCAGAGAACTGGTCCCTACGCGGGCGCCCCGCGGCAGGTCCGCCAGGCGGCGCCCGACCATGGCGTCGCGCGGGTCCTCGCGCGCGGGAATCGCGGCCAGCACGAGTCCGGCGGGCAGCTCCGTGGGCAAGTCCTTCAAGCTATGGACGGCCAGGTCCGCGCGGCCTTCGAGCAGCGCTTCTTCGATTTCCTTGGTGAACAGGCCTTTGCCGCCGACCTTCGCCAGCGGCACGTCGGTGATCTTGTCGCCGGTGGTCTTAATGATCTCGATACGGGATTCGTGGCCGGCGTCGGAGAGTTTCTGCTGGACCCAGCGCGCCTGCCACAGTGCGAGCTGAGAACCGCGCGAGGCGATGACAAGCATGCGTCAATCCTGAAGGTGAAAGACTTTCTTGATGAGCGCGACGGCGTGCGCGCCATCCGGCTTTCCGGCCTGGCTGCGCAGCTCCGAGATCGGGCCGTGAGCCACCTTGTTGATGATGGCGCGGGTCGCCGCGTCCAGGGCTTCGCGGTGCTGCTCGGTCAGACCATAGCGCCGCATTGCCTTTTCGACCTCGGCGGCGCGAATGCTTTCGAGCTGCTCCTGCAGGCCGACGATGGTCGGGGTAATTTCCACTACCTTGAGACGCGCCATCATGCGATCTACTTCTTCGGCCACGAGCAGTTCGGCCCGGTCGGCTTCTTTCATGCGTTCGCGGAGGTTCGCGTTGACCACTTCCTGGAGGTCGTCGATGTCGTAGAGAAAGACGTTGTCCAGGTCGTTGATGGCGGGGTCGATATTGCGCGGCACCGCAATATCGATCAGGAACACGGGCTTGTTGCGCCGCGCCGCGATCACGCGATGCATCTCTTCCTTGCGCAGGATGTATTCGCTTGCGCCGCTTGATGCGATCAGGATATCGACTTCCGGCAGGGTGCCGAGGAAGCGGCTGTACTCGACGGGTGTCCCCTGGAACAGTTTGGCGAGTTCGACCGCGCGCTCGTAGGTCCGGTTGGTGACGAAGACGTGGGTCGCGCCGGACCGCCGCAGATGGCGGGCCGCCAGCTCCGACATTTTGCCCGCGCCCGCGATCATGACCGTGCGGCCGGAGAGCGAACCGAAGATTTTGCGCGCCAGTTCCACCGCGGCATAACTCACCGAAACCGCCATCTGGCCGATCCCGGTTTCCGAGCGGACCCGTTTGGCGACGCTGAAGGCGCGCGCCAGCAGGCTGTCCATCCATCCGCAGACCGCGCCCGCATCCTTGGCCAGGGTATAAGCCATTTTCAATTGGCCGAGGATCTGGGGTTCGCCCACCACCATGGAATCGAGGCTCGCGGCGACCCGGAACAGATGATGGATCGCTTCCCGGCCTTCAAAGCGGTAGAGATATGGCGCGACATTCCCGGCGGCGATGGCCTTCTGTTCACCCAGAAACGAATCGACCGTGGCCTGGGGATCGGCGTCATCGTCGGTGGTGACTGTGATCTCCACGCGGTTGCAGGTGGAAAGAATCAGCGCTTCGGTCACCCCGGGGCGCGCCCGCAGGTCCTTGAGAGCATCCGGCAGCGCGGTTTCCGGGAAAGCCAGGCATTCGCGCACTTCGACGGGCGCGGTCTTGTGGCTGACTCCTGTCAGGAACAGTTTCATTGCCGAAGCAGCAGAATCCCCAGCCGTGAATGGGCGACCCAGGTGAGGGCCGAAAAACCGAGCACCGCGACGGTCATGATGGCGGCTTTGCGGCCGCGCCATCCGGCGGTTGTTCTCAGAAACACCAAAACCAGATACGTGCCCCAGGTGAAAAAGGAAATCGCGACATTCGGCTCTCCGATCCAGGCGGTTTTGTGTTCGATGAAGGCCCAGGTGCTGGCCGCGATCACCGCCAGGGTCATGAGCACGAAGCCGATCCCCATGGATTTCGAGATGAGATCGTCGAGGGCGCCCAGGGCCGGCAGGCGGTAGTAGAACTTGCGCGGCTTTTTGCTCTTCAGCTCGCGTTCCTGGAACAAATACAACAGGGAGGCGACGGCGGTGACGACAAGTGCCGCGAACCCGAGCAGCACCAGAACGATGTGCACGGTGAGCCAGACGCTGCGCACTACCGGGTTGCTCCAGGCGCCCACCGGATTGCCGAGCGTCGCCATCAGCGACATCACGAAAACCAGCGGGAAGATGAACGCGCTGAGGCTGGCCATCTTGTAGCGCCATTGAATGAACAGGTAGACGGCGGCCACCAGGAAGGCGCACATGGAGAGCGTCTCGTAGGTGTTGGAGATGGGACAGCGGTTGGAAAGGATCCCTTCATCCACGATCGAAACGAAGTGAAACACCGAGCCGAGAGCGAACGCGCCCAAGGCCACGCGGAACAACTGCTCCCGCCGGCGCACCAGCATGAGAATGGAATGCAGCAGGCCGAGCGAATACAACGCCGCAGCCACGCGCAACCAGATGACGCTCATTTCCGCCATGGACAGAGCCATTATATCGCGCGGCATAGTTTTCGGAGGGGGATCTCCGGAATCCGCAGTTTCGGAGTTTCGGTGACAGTCTACGAAACCTCCGAATGCGGGCGCGGCGGGAGCCTGAGTTTGGGGGTTTCGTAGACTGTCACCGAAATCACCGAAATCAATCCCGGCCGGCGTAGAGTTCGGCGATGTTGTCTTTGAAATTTTCGAGCGCCCGCGCGCGGCGGACTTTCATGGTGGCGGTCAGTTCGCCGCGTTCCACGGAAAAATCGCGCGCCAGCACGCGGTACTTGCGGATCTGTTCGAAGGGCGCCAGCTGCTGGTTGGCGCGGGCCACCGCTTTCTGAATCTCGGCCAGCACGGGGGGCGCCTGGGCGATGGCTTCGGGCGGCTGATCTCTCCATTCCGCCATTCCCTTGAGCTCGGCGGCGGCGCTGGGGTTCACGGTCAGAAGCGCGGTCACGTAGGGCAGGCGATCGCCGATGAGCAGCACCTGGCTGATGAGCGGCTCCATTTTCAGCAGGTTTTCGACACGCGCCGGAAACACTTTTTTGCCGGTCGAGGAAACGATGAGCTCTTTCTTGCGGCCGGTGATGAAGATGTATCCGTCCTGGTCGATGGAAGCGATGTCGCCGGTGTGGAGCCACCCGTCGCGCAGGACCTCGGCGGTCGCCTCCGGATCGTGCAGGTAGCCCGAGAAGAGGCTGGGGCTTTTCACGAGCAATTCGCCGTCGTCGGCCAGCCGCACTTCGACTCCGGGGAGCGGCTTGCCGATGCTGCCCGGCCGCTGGGCGTTCAGCGGGTTCAGCGTCACGACTCCGCCTTCGGTCAGTCCATAGCCTTCGATGAGCGGCATCCCGATGGCCTCGTAGAACTCGGCCAGATCCTTGCCGAGCGGCGCCGCGCCCGAGGCCGCGATGCGCAATCGGCCGCCGAAGCGGCTCCTCACGGGCCGGAACAGCAGGCGGTCGGCGGCCGCCAGCGGGATCCGAATCCGTGCCGGAACCGGGCGGCCGGCCCGCCGGTATCGGGCCGCCGCCAGCGACAGCGCCAGGCCGGCGTAGAATGCCTTCTGCACCGCCGCCGGCCGTTTTTTGAGCTCCGTGCGGATGCTGGCGTAGATGCGTTCCCACATGCGCGGAGGCGCCAGCAAAACGGTCGGCCGCACCGTCCGAATCTCCTGCGGCAGCTTCAGCAGGCTTTCCGAGAACGTCACCGGCATGCCGAACCGCAGCGGAAGAAACTCCATCACGACGCGCTGCGCGATGTGGGCGGAGGGCAGAAACACCACGGCCGCATCGGCCGGCCCGAGCGGCAGGACCGCCGGCCCCATATCGATATTGGCCACCACGGCGCGATGTGTGACCAGCGCTTTTTTCGGCTCTCCGGTGGCTCCGGAGGTCAGATACAGGACGGCGGGGTCGGAAGGCGCGGCGGCGTTCTGCAGTTGTCCGAGCAGCGAAGGGTCGTTCGCCAGCGACTGCCGGCCCAGTTCGCGCACATGTTCCAGGGTCAGAGCGCCCGCGGCGGCGCCTGTCAGCAGAATCCAGTGCCGCACGGAAGCGCCGCGCAGCGGCTGCAGCATCTTGGGATTTTCCACGAAGACCGCCTGCGCGGCGATGCTCTGGAAGGTGGCGCTCAGTTCAGCGGGAGGGTAGTTCGGATACATGGCGGCGGCGATCGAGCCATTGGTCAGGATGCCGAGGTCGGCCAGGTAGAATTCGAGCCGGGTTTCGGAGTTGAGCGCCACGATGTCGCCCTTGCCGAGGCCGAGCGCGCGCAAGCCGGCAGCGATTTCATGGGCGGCCTGGCGGTATTGGTTCCAGGAATAAGTCAGGCAACCGCCGCCCGGAAGGGGCTGGTGGAGTGCGGGAGCGTCGCCATATTGCCGGGTGGTTTCATCGAGAACCTGGTAGAGGGTCCGCTCCTTCATTTTCTGCAATGTAACATGGCGGCGTTTTCGCGAGCCGCGCAGCGGACCGGCGCGAGGACAGAGAATTGTCGGCGGCGCGGGCCAGATAGAGCAGCGCCTGGCGAGCCAGTTCGGGGACGGTGGGATCGGGGTGCCGCAGCAGGGTAACCAGTTTGCGGACCCAGGGGATCTCGTCGGGCGACAAACCGATGATGGGGATGCTCCGGGCCATGGATCGGCTCCGGTCCACTCTTCGGCCGTCCACGCCCGGGCTTGAATCCTCGGGGCGCCCTGCCGGTTCAAACCACGGCGGTCCGCACCGATAAGAGGAATGGAGCAGCTTGCCAAAGAAATCGGCGGGCCCTCCCGAAAGGAGCCGTAATGGATATCAGTGCCATCCATTTGCAGCCGCTGGCCGCGACGGCGCCCGTTGCTCCCGTGGCACAGCCGCCCGAGCATCGGGAAATCATTCAAGCGGTGAGGGCGTTGAATGCGGCGGAAATGTTCGGGCAGCAGAACGAGCTGTTGTTCCATATGGACCGGCAGGCTCACCGGATCGTGCTGCAGGTGGTGAATCGCGAGACCCAGGAAGTGGTTGCGCAAGTGCCGCCGGAATACGTCTTGCGGCTGGCCGAGGATCTGAAGCAGCAGAAGATCTAGGGGGTTCGAAACAAGGCCGGCGGCGGAAGGGCGGCCCACGCCGCCCGGTGCGGAAAGATAAGGGAGGGTATGTCGAACCGCGCGTGTGAGCTGTACCTGGAGGAGCGGATCCTTTCGGCGGACCCGCTGGAACTGGTGCGGCTGCTCTACGACGGCGCCATCGGGGCGGTGCGGGAGGCGCGCCAGGCGCTCGCCGCCGGGGATATCCGGGCTCGCTCGCAGGCGATTTCGAAAGCCTCCGCCATCGTCCTTGAGTTGAATGCGGCGCTCCATCACAGCCGGGGATGGGCCCTGAGCCAGCGGCTCGCGGCTCTGTACGACTACATTTTCAAACGTCTGCTGGACGCCAATATCCAGCAGATCGATGCCCCGCTGGCGGAGGTTTTGGGCCTGCTGTCTACGTTGGCCGAGGCCTGGAGGCAGATCGCGAATCAGCCCGAAATGCCGGAGGCCGGCAGTCCCTGGGCGGCGCCTTCCGAGCCGCCGGATTCGGGCGCGCCGCAGGCCTGGAGCCTTTAGTGTTCGGGCCGCGGCTCCTGTCCGGCGCCTGCTCCGGGGTGGGCCGCCGGATGCCGCTCGAGCCCGCGAGCGATCAGCGCCGCCAAACCCAAGCCGCCCTGCCGCGCCAGAACCAGCGCCAACTGCTGTTCGGCAAACTCGGTGGCGCACGCGCCGGCGGCGTCCGCTTGTCCGAAGCCGCTGCTTTCCCGCACGGTCCGCAAAATCTGCCCCAATAACAGGGCCTCGAATTGTTGCGCGGCATCGCGCGCCCGCGCGCGTTCCTGCGCCCGCGCCGGATTGGGCGGGCTCGCGGACGTGGAGTCTCCAGCCGGAACGGCGGGAATCGCGAACTCGGACATTCAGATCACCTCGATTTCGGCTTCCAGCGCTCCCGCGCGGCTGAGATTCTGCAGGATCGCAATCACATCGCGCGGCGTCGAGCCGATCGCCGCCAGGCCGCGCACCAGGTCTTCCACGGTCGCACCGTCTTGCAGAATCAGATTGCGCGCCTTTTCCTCTCTGGCCGCGACCTCGGTTTGCGGCGTCACCTGGGTCGTGCCCGGGGAGAGCGGCGGTGGCTGCGAAACCGTCACGGTGGTTTGGATCTCCACGCTGAGATTGCCTTGCAGAATGGCCACCGGCCGGATCCGGATCTCTTTGCCCAGGATCACCGTGCCGGTGCGTTCATTGACCACCACCCGCATCAGCCGGTCGGCCTCCACCGGAATCGTTTCGATTTCGGCGATGAACTCGGTGGCGCGGCCGGCATACTCGGCGGGAATCGTGACGCTGATCAGGCCCGGATTTTCGGCGCGCGCCGGCTTGGCCGCGCCGCCGCCTGGGCTGGTAAAGCGCCGGTTGAGCGCGTCGAGAATGCGGGCCGTGGTGATGAAGTCGGAGCGCCGGAGTTGGAGACGCACCGGCGACTGCAGCGGCGCCGAGGGCGCGGCTCGTTCCACAATCCCGCCGTTCGGAGTCCTTCCCACGGTCGGGTGATTCACACTCTGACCGGATCCGCCGCGGCCGGCGGCAAACCCGCCGGTCACCACCGGGCCTTGGGCGACGGCGTAAACCTGGCCGTCGGCGCCCCGCAACGAAGTCAGCAGGAGGATGCCGCCCTGCAGATTCGCCGCGTCCCCAATGGCGGCTTCGGTCACGTCAATCCGCATGCCGGGCTGGGCGAAGGCCGGCAGCGTCGCCGTGACCATCACGGCGGCCGTATTACGCACCTGAATGGCGGCGGGCGGCACCGAGACGCCCATGCGCTCCAGCAGGTTCGTCAAACTCTGCGCCGAGAACATGGTCTGTTTGCGGTCTCCCGTTCCCGCCAGCCCCACCACCAGCCCGTACGCCACCAGCTGGTTTTCGCGAACGCCTTCAATCGAGACCAGCTCCTTCAGCCGCGCGGCGGCGGCCGAGGCAGACATGATCGCGGCCAGCAGCACCGAGCTCAGAAGACGTTTCATCCATCCACCTCAAAACGGCAGCAGCCCCAACAAGAGCCGGTACAGGAAGAACGGGCGGCGGATGGCATCTCCCACCACGCCTTTGCCGTTGACCCGCACTTCGAGATCGGCCAGCCGGTCGGAGCGGATCGTATTGTCCCGCCCAATATCCGCCGGGCGTGCGACTCCCCGGACCGTGATCGTCTGGCGTTCCGAATTGACCGAGATATCCTTCACCGATTCGATCAGCATGGCCCCGTTCGGCAGCACGGCAGCCACGCGCGCGGTCAGGGTGGTGCTGACGACCAGGTCCCGGCTCGTGCTGCCGTCGCCGGAAAGCTGGCTCTCGCCGGACGTGCCGGCCAGATTCGCCCACGGCCCGGCGGCGCGCGTCGCGCCCGCCAGCGCGCCGATCGAGTTCTTCGTGCTCGATGACCGCGCTGTCTTTGTAGTCCCCGATGCCACGGCCGACGCTTTCTCGACCACCAGAATGGTGACGATGTCGTCGATCTGGCTGGCGCGCAGATCTCGCGCCGCGTCCGCCAGCCGCGACCCCGGCGACCAGAGCGAACCCGGGGAAGCCGTCTGAGCTTCGGCGGAACGAGCGGTCGCCGCCGCCACGTACCGGTCCAGCGGGGACTCCGCCGGCGGTGGGTTTTTGCTTTTCGCCGTGAGGGCGGCGGCCGCGCAAAGCAGGATGCACACGGCTGGCTTCATGGCGTTTCTCCCGCGGCTGCTTCGGCGGGCCGGGCCGAGACCAGCCCCTTGCCGGTGACGCGGCCGAAGAATCGTCTTTGATTGGCGGGATTCCGGACTGCCACCCGCGCTCCCAAAGGGGCCGTGGTTTCGGCGCGCGCGTCCAATCGCAGATGCGCGCCGCCGCTCCAGATTTCGACCCGGACCGGATCGCCGCGAACCACTTCCGGAGCCTGGTCGAGCCAGCGCGCCTCGAGCGGGACGCCGGCGGGGATCGTACGCCGGGGCCATTTCCCAAGCGCCTCCTCCGGCGCCCGGAGGATACCAGGAAGCAGGACACCGTCCCGGGTCTCCGCGCGCAGTTGATCCGCGGCAATAGGCCGCCCCGGCGCGAGGGCGGCCGCCGCTACGACCACGCGCGTTGCGGGAACCCGGAGCCTGGCCCAGATGGGGAATTTCCGGCCGCCGTATCGAACGTATCCCTTCCAGTAAAAACCCTCCGGCGCGCGCCGCCGCCCGTTCGGCGGGAAAACGATTTCTCCGTCCGGCGCCGGCGCGCGGCTGAAATCGATCAGGGAGATGTCCGTGTCCGGGATCTGAGTTCGCAGGGCCGCGAGGACCCGGGCCGGATCGAGCGGCGCGACTCTCCGTTCGACGCAGATGTCGTCTTCCGGCGCGACCCGGCTGCCCAGCCGCAGCGCGAGGCGCCGCAGCTCGGAGACTCGCAAAATGCGCGTCACCCCCGGAACCGGAGCCCAGCCGGCCATCGCGGCGGGATCAACGGACGCAAACGCCGCGCTGGCGCGGGCCAGGTCGCCAGCCGTGATCCGATCCGAACCCGCCGGCAGGGCCACGCACGCCGCCACCATCCAAGCCGAGAGCGCCATTACCGCACCAGATTGTTCGCCTGCTGGTACATGTTGTCGGCGGCCTGCACCACCTTGGAATTGGCTTCATAGCCGCGCTGCGCCACGATTAGGTTGATGAATTCCTCCACGACCGAGACGTTGGACTGCTCGATGTAGCCTTGCAGGATGCTTCCCAGCCCTTCCTGCCCTCCGGGAGTGCCGACAATCGCGTCGCCGGAGGCGTCGGTGGGGCTGTACAGGTTGCCTCCCAGGCTGTTGAGGCCGGCGGGATTCGGAAAGTTCGCCAATTGGATCTGGCCGGCCTGCTGGGAGGCCGTCTGCCCGGGTTGCGTGAAGCTGACGGTCCCGTCCTGCCCGATGGTCACCTGCTGCGCGTTGGGCGGCAGCGTGATCTGGGGATCGAGGGGATTGCCGTCGCCCGTCACGATATTGCCGTCGCGGTCCAGATGAAACGAGCCGGAGCGCGTGTAGGCGAGTTCGCCCGAGGGCAGCCGCACGGGAAAGAAGCCCCTTCCCTGGATGACCAGATCGAGCGGATTGTTGGTCTGCGAAAAATCGCCCTGGGTGAAAATGATCTCGTTGGACGCGGTGCGCGTCCCGAGCCCCAGCTGCAGCCCGGTCGGCACTAACGTCTGCTGGCCGGCGGCGGCTCCCGGCTGCACCAGGGTCTGATAGAGCAGATCCTGAAACTGGGCGCGCCGCATTTTGTAGCCGCTGGTGTTGGCATTGGCCAGGTTGTGGGCGATGTTGTCGACGTTGGTCTGCTGCGCCGCCATTCCGCTGGCGGCGCTATAGAGTGCGCGAATCATATTCTTCTCCTCACCGTTTCTCAGGAGCCGACGCGGGCGACTTCCTGGATGGCGCGCAGGTTCATGTCGGCGCCCAGCGAGACGGCTTTTTGGAGCATCTCGAACTGGCGCATGGCGCCGATCAGCCGGACCGCTGCTTCCGCGCTGCCGGTGTTGGAATCCTCCAGATGTCCCTGGCGGATTTCGGTTCCCTGGGGCGCGGCGGCGGCCGGCGGTCCGGCCGAGCGAAAATAGTTGTTCCCTTGTTTCACCAGGCCGGCGTTCGAGGTGAAATCCGCAATGGCGAGTTGTCCGATCACGGCGCCGTTCTGCCGGACCGTGCCATCGGAGGAAATCTCCAGCGGATGCGAGCCGGCCACCTGGATCACCGCGCCGCCCGATCCGCGGACAGGCCAACCGTCGGCGGTCATCAAGGTTCCGTTCGCCGATGCGCGGAAGCTGCCGTTGCGCGTGTACAAGGCCCCCGCGGGGCCATTGACGACAAAGAAGCCTCGGCCTGCGATCGCCACATCCAGCGGATTTCCGGTGGCCCGCAGGGTGCCCTGCGAGAAATCCGTCCAGGGCTTCTCGACCAGCGGCATGACCGCGCCGGTGTTGGCTTCCGGCGCGATGTAGAGGCTGTAAAACTCCCGGTCGGCTTTGTAGCCGCCGGTGGTGGCATTGGCGACGTTGTTGGCCAGCAGGTCGAGCGATTCGATCCGCGAACGAAGCCCGCTGGCGGCGATGGCGGTCAAGGGATCCATGGCGACGGCAGGTTTGCAAGAGGGGTGCCAAAGCGGACAAGAAGAAGCAAATCTCTGAAATCGTTCACGGAAGGGCCGAAGAGGAAGGTAGCGGCGCGCGGGCGGCGCGGCAAGGTTTTGCCGCATGTCGATGGCGCGGCAATTTCCTGCCACGAGAGGCCGTTCTAACCCGTTGAAATCCGGCCTCCGGCCAACTGGCCGCTCATCTGCAAAAGCCCCGGTGTGAGTAGCGTGGCTTCTGCGAGTTCCGCTCCGCCGACTGCGGTCGGGCTGCCAGATTTGCTGGCCGCGGCGGAAAGCGCCGCGGCCGCTCCGGCGGCAGCCGCTTTCCTCCAGCGGCAGTTTCCGGTGCTGCTCGACGCCGCGATCGAGACCGGCACGCCCTCAGGGCCGGAGCCCGATAAGAAGAAAGCCGGCGCCGCCGGTCCGGCGGGTTGGCTGCCGGCGCCCGTCGATGTTCCGGCAGCGCTGGGCCTGCCGCTGCCCGTCTGGTTATCTGCCGCTTCGGCGGTCCCGTGCGCCGGTGCGCGGCCAGCGATGCTCGTGTGGGCGGAAGGGTGCGAGGCCCCCCCATTCTCCGGGACATCATCGGAACCAATCCCCGGCGCCGCGGAGTTCGCTGATGGGGGGAACAGAGCCGGTGAAGCAGTGTCGGATGAGATCAGCGCCGCAGCGGCAGCGGCGCCACGCGGTACAGGAATCCTCGCCGGAGGCGAGTCGAAGGCGATGCCGGGGGGGAATCCCGAATTGTTCGGATGCGAGGAATCCAGCGGCGGTTCCGTCGCACCGCGCGGGGACATGCCTGGGATGCAGAAAGGGCCGGCCGGCCGCGGATGCCAGGCTTCCGTATCGCCAGTTTCCGCGGGCAGCGAGTTTCCCGCCGTGTTGGAACTGGAAGCGCCGCCGGCGGGCTCGCTCGCGGTACCGCAGGCGCCATCCGAAGCTCCGTCTGCGGCCGGGCCCCGCGGCGACGGCATCGCGTTCACGGCCTTCACCGCGCGTCTGCGGCCGCTCCCGGAAGGAACGGCTAGCGGCCCCGGCGTTGCCGCAGCGCGCGCGCCGGAACCGCAACCCGCGGATCCGGCGTCCCTCGCGCGCCCGGCCGGAATACCGGCTGGGGGAACGGCCGAAGGCGATCGGCGCGTGCGGGCGGCCGAGCGGGACGGCTCCGGCTCGCAGGCGCGAACTCTACCGGAGGAGAAGGCCGCGCCGCCCGACTTCGGGCGCCGCGACACATCCGTGCCACTCGCGCCGGCGATCGAATCCGGCCGCGGCTTTCCCGCGCGGGACGCGGGTGGTTCCGGCGCGCGGTCCGAGACGGCGGCCGCGGCGCTGCACGGGAGCGACGATCCGCTCGAACCGGTCCGGACGGTGCTTCCGGCGCGCGATATCCGGCTGCAGGTCGGCGCCGGAGAACGGACCGTGGATGTCCGAGTGTCCGAGCGCGCCGGCGAGGTCCAGGTGGCTGTGCGCACTGCCGATTCACGGCTGGCGGGCACGCTCCGCGACGATCTGCCGGTCCTGGCGGCGCGGCTGGAACAGAGCGGGTTTCGCGCGGAAGTCGGGCATCCCCCCGCGCCGGTGCCCGAACCACGCCCGCGCGCGGCCGAGTCTCACACGGCCGACGCTTTCCCGGACCACGCGGGAGCGGGGCGCCACGGCGGGCGTGACGAGCAGCAACCGCCGCCGCGCCGCGGGCCGGCCGCCGACGGGAACGGCGGATCCGATGCGTCCCGGAAAGGATTCTCCCGGTTGTTCTCATTATTCAGGACATCTTCATGACACCCCTTTCATTCCCCAACGGTTCAACCGCTTCCGATTCCGGGAACACTGCCGCATCCGGCGGCGCTCCGGCGGCGGTCAGCAAGAACATGTTCCTGCAGCTTCTGGTCGCGCAGATCAAGAATCAGGACCCGCTGAATCCCGCCGACGGGGTCCAGTTTCTGACCCAGCTTGCCCAGTTTACGCAGCTCGAACAGAGCGTAAACATGGGCACGGACCTGGCGGCCATCCGGGCCGCTGTCGAGAAACTCGCGGCGCCGCCGCAGACCGAAACCCAAAACGTGAAATAAGGAGATTCCATGCCTGGCTCATTCTCATCCGCGCTTTCGGCGCTCAGCGCCATGTCGACCGCCGTGGACGTGGTCGGCAACAACCTGGCGAATCTGAATACCACCGGGTTCAAAGCGAGCTCGTTGAGCTTCCGCGACCTGGTGACGCAATCGATGGGGTCGGGGCTCGGTGAAACCCAGATCGGCTTCGGAACCGCGCAGCCGATGACCTTCCGGCAGTTCACGCAGGGCTCCGTGCAGGCCAGCGCCGGGCTGCTCGACGCGGCCATCCAGGGGGACGGGTTCTTCGTCCTGCAAGGCAGCGGAGGCCAGACGCTCTATACCCGCGCCGGCAACTTTTTGACGGATAAGGACGGCGTGCTGATGACCAACACGGGGCTGCGGGTGCAGGGGTGGACGGCGGTCAACCCGCTGACCGGCGCGGTGGATCCGACCGGTCCGATCGGCAACATCGTGGTTCCGGTGGGCACGCTCAAGAAGCCGACCGTCACCACCGATTTCAGCGTGGATCTGAACCTCGACGCCACCGCGGCCGCCGACGCGACCTCCTTGTTCACCCAGCCGATTGCGGTCTACGACAGTCTGGGCAATTCGCACGTGTTGACCATGAGCTTTCAGAAGACGGGGGCGAATACGTGGCAATACCGCATCACCATCCCGGCACAGGAGGTCGGCGGACCGGCGACCGATCCGCCGGCGGAGTTAATCGACTGGACCGACATTACGTTCAATCAGGATGGCACGTTGAGCGATCCGGTCACGTCGCCGGTGGCATTCACGATCGCGGGGCTCGCGGACGGGGCGCTCGATCTGCCGCTCAATTGGAATCTCCGCACCGCCGCCGGAGCCGGACGCATCACGCAGTACGGGCAGCCTTCGGCCTCCTCCGCGAGTTCGCAGAACGGCTCGGCGGCCGCCCAGTTGAATAAAGTCAGCCTCGCCACCGGCGGAGGAATTCTGGCCGTATACTCCAACGGCGACCAGGTCGTGGTGGGACAACTCGCCCTGGCGAATGTGCGGAATCCGGACAGTTTGCTGGCGGTGGGGGACAACAACTTCGCCTTGAGCGCGCGCAGCGCCATACCGGCGGTGGGGACGCCGGGAACCGGAGGACGCGGCTCGATCGTAGGCGGCCACCTGGAGGCGTCCACGGTGGATATTGCGCGGGAATTCACCAACCTCATCGTGTATCAACGGGGTTACCAAGCCAATGCCCGGGTGGTTTCGGCGCAGGATCAATTGAGCCAGGACACCATCAACCTGATCCGGTAACAGCCGATGACTCCTCAGGAAGAGATCGCGCCGCTGGGCGATGTTCCGGTGGAGATTGAAATCGAGTTGGACCGGCGGGTGCTGACCACGCGCGAGGTGCTCGAGTTGTCGGAAGGCAGCGTCATCCCGACCTCGCGTTCGGCGGGCGAGAACATCGACATCTACATCGGGGGCGTGTTCTGCGGCTCCGGCGAGATCGTGGTGATTGAGAATGCCCTGGGGGTCCGGATCACGGATTTCCGGGACCAGGCGTGAGCGAGATGGACGGAATCGCGCAGATGGGGGCAGTCGCGGGAGTTCTGGCGCTTTTGCTGGCGGCGCTGTGGTGGCTGCGCCGCCGCGGGTTCGCGGCGGCGGCGCCGCGCCGCGGCCGCCTGCTCGAAACCGTGGAGCGGCTGCCGCTTGGGCCGCAACACCAGCTGCATCTGGTGCGTTGGGGCGGGCAGGCTCTGCTGGTCGGCTGCGCGCCCGGAGGATGCACGCTGCTGGCCGAGCGGCCGTGGCGCGAGCTGGCGGCCGCGCGCGAGGCCGCGGGATGAGGGCGCTGGTCATCCTGCTGGCGGCGCCGCTGCCGGGCCTGGCCGCGGATCCGCTGCCGCTGTTCGGCATTTCGGCAGCCGGCGGGATCAGCGTGCCGATGCAGATCGTCATCCTCCTCACCCTGATGACGCTGCTGCCGGCGGCGGTCATGTCGATCACGCCGTTTCTGCGGATCGTGGTGGTGCTGCATTTCCTCCGGCAGGCGCTCGGGACGCAGTCGACCCCCTCCAATCAGGTGCTCATCGGGCTGGCTTTGTTCCTGGCCCTGGTGATCATGCAGCCGGTGGTCGCAGACATGTATCACCAGGGGTGGGAGCCGATGGAAGCCGGGAAACTAGCGCCCGCCCAGGCGTTCGACGAGGCCGCCAAGCCGCTGCGGGCCTTCCTGGCCCGGTTTGCGCGGGAGAAAGACATCCGGCTGTTCGTCGACATCGCGCGCGCACCGGCGCCGCGCAACCGGGCGGACCTCGATCTGAAAATTCTGATTCCCGCCTACATCCTCTCCGAACTCAAGGCCGGCTTTCAGATTGGCGCCGTGCTGTTCCTGCCCTTTCTGGTGATCGATCTGGTGGTCGCGTCGGTGACCCTCTCGGTGGGAATGGTGCAGTTGCCGCCGATCATGATCTCGGCGCCGTTCAAGATCCTGCTGTTTGTGCTGGTGGACGGCTGGAACCTGGTGGTGGGCTCGCTGATGCGGAGTTTCTATTCATGACTCCCGAAGGCGCCATCGAGATCATCCGGCAGGCGCTGATGGCCACGTTTTGGCTCGGAGCGCCGCTGCTGGCGATCGGGTTCGCGGCCAGCGTCGTCGTCAGTCTCGTCCAGGTGGCCACCTCGATGCAGGACGCGGCGTTCAGCACCATTCCGCGCCTGGTGACGTTTCTGGTGGCGCTGCTGCTGCTGCTGCCGTGGATGCTGGAACGGAGCATGAGCTATACGACCGCGTTGCTCGGAGATTTTTCACGGTATGCGCGGTGAGCTGACCCTATCGCTCGGCGCGCTCTATGGGTTCGTGCTGGTGCTCGCCCGCATCGCCGGCGCCCTGGTCTTTGTTCCGCTGCCCGGATTGAGCGCCGCGCCGGCAGCGGCCCGCGTGGGATTGGCGGGAGGCTTGACGCTCGCGCTGTCGGCGCGGTGGCCGGCGGTTGAGGCGGCCACTTCGCCGGCGCGCCTGGCGGGATGGGCGGCCGGGGAGGCGGCATTGGGAGTCGCCATCGGGGTCGCGGCGGCGGTGGTGCTTGAAGCGTTCGTGCTCGCCGCGCAGATACTGGGATTGCAGGCGGGTTACGCGTACGCCTCCACCATCGATCCCAACACCCAGGCCGATTCGGGCGTGTTGCTGGTATTCGCGCAACTGGCGGCCAGCCTGCTGTTCTTTGCCGCCGGGTTGGATCGCGAAGTCCTGCGGCTGTTCGCCTGGAGCCTGGAGCGAGTGCCGCCGGGCCACTATGGGTTCGGGCCGGCGGCGGCGCCGGCGTTGCTCCATCTGGCCGCGGAGCTGTTTTCGGCGGGGTTGCGGCTGGCCTTGCCGGTGGTCGCGCTGCTGGTGATGGTGGACGTGGCGCTGGCGCTGCTCGGCCGGGTCAGCGCGCAACTGCAGCTGCTCTCGTTGGCGTTTCCCGTCAAGATGCTGCTCACTCTCCTCGTGTTCGGGTGGGGCACCCTGTTGTTTCCCCGGATTCTGCGGGAACTGAGCGGCCATGCGTGGGACGCCGTTCGTCACGCGCTCGGATCATGAGAAGCCATGCCAGACCGCTTCGGCAAGACCGAGCCGCCCACCCAGCGGAGGCTGCACAAAGCGCGGGAGGAAGGCCAGTTTCCTTCCGCCAAGGAGTTCGTTGCGGCGCTGCAGTTCCTGGTGTTTTTGTGCGTTCTGAGCGCGGGCGGAGCGCGCTGGTTTGCCGGGTTCGGCCAGACGGCACGCCGCCTGTTTGCCCTGGCCTACGCCCCGGAGCTCTCGCCTGGGGCGCTGTCCCGTCTGGCCTGGGATCTGTTCTGGGCCCAGCTGCTGCCGCTGATCCTCGGCGGGCTTGGACTTGCGGCGGCCACCCTCGTCATCCGGCTCGGCACCACCCGCTTCGGCCTCAGCCTGAAGAAACTCGCGCCCGATTGGAAGCGTCTCGATCCGCTCGCCAAATTGCGCGAGCTGCCGCGGCAGAATCTGGCGGCCCTGGTGCAGGCGGCGGTTCTGCTGCCGCTGTTTCTGGGGGCCGTGTATGTCGTGGCGCGCGGCCAGATCGAGCAGTTGCTCGTGCTGCCGTTGCAAACTCCGGCGAGCGGCGCCCGCGTTTTGGGCGCGGCTTTGATGGATGTGTTCTGGAAGGCGGCGGCGGTGTTCCTGGTGTTCGGCGCGATCGATCTGTACCGCCAGGCGCGGCGCTACCGGAGAGACCTGCGGATGTCCAAGCAGGAGATTCGCGAGGAGTTGAAAGACCTCGAAGGCAACCCCCAGATGAAGGCGCGAATCCGCCGCATCCAGCGCGACCGGGCGCGCCGGCGGATGATGACGCAGGTGCCGACCGCCACCGCCGTGGTGGTGAATCCCACCCATTTCGCCGTGGCGATCCGGTACGCGATGGAAAGCATGGCGGCGCCACTGGTGGTCGCCAAAGGCAAAAACTATCTGGCGGCGCGCATCCGGCAGCGGGCGATCGAGGCGCAAGTGCCGATTATCGAAAATCCCCCGCTGGCCCAGGCGCTTTATCAGTCGGTCGAGGTCGGGCAGGAGATCCCGCCGCACCTGTATCGCGCGGTGGCCGAGATTCTCGCGTACATCTTCAAACTGATGCACGGGCGATTGCCGGGGTGAGGAACGCCAGATTCCCCGCGGGGACGCAGGGGCGCGGAGAAGACCAGGGCCACGCTCCGTGCGCCGCCCGCGCGGCTCGGCGGTGAACCGGAACCATGACCCCGGCCAAAGCCATCACGCCCGCTCCGCCGCGCTGGATCCAGGCGGTTTCGTGGGCCCCGCTGGGTGAAATGGCGGTTCCGCTCGCGGTGCTGGCGATCGTGATCGCGCTGATCACTCCGCTGCCCAAAGTCGTCCTCGACCTGCTGATCGTGACCGACATTCTGCTCTCCGTGACCGTGATGATGGTTTCCCTGTACATCATCCGGCCCGTCGAGTTCACGTCGTTTCCGACCACGCTGCTGCTGCTGACGCTGTACCGGCTGGCTCTGAACGTTTCGTCCGCGCGGCTGATTCTGCTCAACGGCAACACGGGAACCAAGGCGGCCGGAGAGGTCATCGGGGCCTTCGGCAGCTTCGTGGTGGGGGGCAATTACATCATCGGCGCGGTGATCTTCCTGGTGCTGATCGCGATCCAATACGTCGTCATCAATCACGGCGCGGTGCGCATCTCCGAAGTCACGGCCCGGTTCACGCTGGATGCTCTGCCCGGCAAACAGATGTCGATCGATTCGGACCTGAATGCCGGGCTGATCGACGAAGCCGAAGCCCGCCGCCGCCGCAAGATGCTGGCCACCGAGGCGGAGTTCTACGGAGCCATGGACGGCGCGTCCCGATTCACCCAGCGGGATGCGGTGGCGAGCATCCTGATCACCGCCATCAATATTGTGGCGGGGTTTCTGATCGGGGTGCTGCAGCACGGGATGGATCTGCGGCGCGCGCTGGAGACCTACACGGTGCTGACGATCGGCGACGGCCTGGTGACGGTGATTCCGGCCCTGATGATCTCGATTTCGGGCGGATTGATTGTGACGCGCGCCGGCTCCGAGGCGCGTCTGAGCGCGGAGTTCCGGCGGCAGGTCTTCGGCAGCGCGCAGCCGCTGCTGCTGGGGGCCGGCGTATTGGTGGCGCTGGCGGCGATGCCGGGGCTGCCCAAGCTGCCTTTTCTGCTGCTGGGCGGCGGCGCGGGAGCGGCCGCGTGGAAATTGCGCCGGAGGGAGATTGCCGCGGCGGCGGCGCCGCCCGAAGCCAAGCCGGCCGGCGGCCGTGAAAATGTGGAGGCGTTGCTGCGCGTCGAGCCGTTGTCGCTGGATCTGGGGCTGGGTCTGCTCGGCGTGGTGGAAGGCGGCCCGGATTCCCCGCTGCTGCGCCGCATCGCCTCGATCCGGAGGCAGCTGGCGGGCGATCTGGGGTACCTGCTGCCGCCGGTCCGGGTTGCGGACAATCTGTCGCTCAAGAGCCGGGAATATGTGATCTCGCTGAAGGGGGTTGAAATCTCGCGGTATGAGCTGCCGGCCGGCTGCGAACTGGCGATTGCGGCGGGCCGCGGCGGGGAGGCTGCTCTCGAAGGCCAGCCCACGCGGGAGCCGGCCTTCGGCATGGCGGCGTTCTGGATTCCCGCCGAGCGGGGCGAGGCCGCGCGACAGGCCGGCTATACCGTGGTCGATCCGGTGAGCGTGCTCGGCACGCATCTGGCGGAGGTCATCCGGCGGCACGCGCACGAGCTGTTTACGCGCCAGGATGCCAAGAAACTGCTCGACCGCGTGGCGGCCGAGCACCCGAAGACGGTCGAAGATCTGGTTCCCAAGCTGCTTCCCCTGGCGACCGTGCAAAGAGTGCTGCAGAACCTGCTGCGGGAGCGGGTCTCGATCCGGGACGCGGTCTCGATCCTGGAAGCGCTCGGGGAGGCCGGCGGCATCACGCGCAATCCGGTGCTGCTGACGGAATACGTCCGGCAGGCGCTGCGGCGCAGCGTGGTGAAGCCGTATCTGAACCGGTCGGGCGACCTGCCGGCGTGGTTTGTGGACCCGGCGATCGAGCAGACGGTGGAAGCGGCGGTCGAGCATGGCGAGCAGAACAGCCATCTGAATCTGGCGCCGGACACGATCCGCGAGATTCTGAACCGCATCGCGGCGCGGATCGCCGCGCAGGAGACGCCGGTAGTGGTGATCACGTCTTCGGGAGCGCGATATTTTCTGCGCCAGATCGTCGAGCCGGTGCAGCCCAATCTGGTGTTTTTGGCGCACAGCGAAGTGCCGCCGGGGCAGAAGGTGCAGCCGCTCGGAAACATTGCGTGAGGCCGGCGTATGTACCGCGCGGCCAAGGCAGCCGATAGAAGAGGAGGGCCGCGGGCCGAGGCCGGCCGGCGCGGTGGCAGGCCGTGAAGATCAAGTCGTATTTTTGTTCGAGCGTCGAAGAAGCGATCAGCCGGGCGCGCCAGGAGCTCGGGCCCGACGCCATGCTGCTGCAGGATCGCAAGGCGCCGCCGGAAGCGCGCCATCTGGGCGCTTACGAGGTGGTATTCGCCACCGGCCCCGCCGAAGCCGTGGAGCGGGCCGCCGCGGAGCCGCAGCCGGCCGAGAGGCTGGCCGCGGAAGTGGCCGAACTCAAGCGGCAGCTGGAGGCCATGCGCCGCGCGCTGACGAAATCGATGTTTGGCCCCGCGCAGTGGCTGGGGGCGGCGCCGGAGATGCCGGAATTCTATTCCCTCCTCACGGCCCAGGAAGTGGCGCCCGATCTGGCGCGCGAGATGGTGCAGGCCGCCGCTTCACGCTGTGCGTCCACCGGTTCGTGGTACCACGCGCTGGCCGAGGAAATCGAGAGCCGGTTGCAGGTCGAGCCGGCGCTCGGCCGCGGCGAAGGACGGCCGGGGATGACGGCGCTGGTGGGTCCGCCGGGGGCCGGAAAGACGACCACGCTGGTGAAGCTGGCGGTGAACTTCGGGTTGGCGTGCCGGCGTCCGGTGCTGCTGATTTCCATGGACACCTATCGAGTGGCGGCGGCCGATCAGCTCAGGTCGTATGCGGCGATTCTGGGGGTCGGCTTCCAGGTGCTCGAAACCCTGACCGCGCTGGCCCAGGCGATTGCAGAAAATCACAGCAAGGAACTGATCCTGATCGATACGCCCGGCTGCGCGTTCGGCGATCTGGAGAACAGCTCGGATCTGGCTCGTTTCTTGCGATCGCGCGGCGACATCGATACCCAGCTGGTTCTATCGTCTTCTCTGCGATCGGCCGATCTATCCCGTGTGATCGATGCCTTTGAAATCTTTGAGCCCCGGCGGCTGCTGTTTACACGCCTGGACGAAACCACTGCTCCCGGCTCGATCTTCACCGAAGCGGTGCGGACGGGCAAGCCGCTGTCCTTCTTTTCGACGGGGCAGTGCATTCCGGAGGACCTGGAGGCTGCTTCGGCGAAACGGCTGCGGGAACTGATTCTCGGCGCTTCTCCGGCGCGGGCGGTTTCGGCGGCGTGAGGAGTTCCGGGTGGTGAGTGAACGATGGGCCCTTATGGAATGCCGCAGGTGATCGGCGACGCCGAACGCGAGCGGCTCATTCTCGAGCACTTGCCGCAAGTGCGGCTGATCGCCCGCCGGATTCATGAGCGGCTGCCGGAGAACGTCAGCTTCGAAGATCTGGTGTCCACCGGGGTCTTGGGGCTGATCTCGGCCATCGACAACTTCGACGCCAGCCATAACGTGAAGCTGAAGACGTACGCGGAATACAAAATCCGCGGCGCCATTCTGGACAGTCTGCGCGGGCTCGATTGGGCGCCACGCCAGAAACGGAGAAGAGCGAAACAAATTGAATCCGCGATTGCCTCCGCCGAGCAGCGCCTGAAACGCGCTCCGGCAGAGGACGAAATCGCCGCGCAATTGGGAATCGGGATTGAGGAATACCATCGGTGGCTGGTGGAGGTGCGGGGGCTGAACATCGCCAGCCTGGAGTATGCGGGCCCCGAGCACGGCCGCGACATGCTGCGGTCGATTCCGGATTCGGAGGACAATCTGCCCTCCACCTTGCTGGAACAGTCCGAGCTCGAACGCCTGGTGGCGGAAGGGATCGAGCAGATTCCCGAGATCGAGCGCACGGTCATCAGCCTGTACTATCAGGAGGAGCTGACGCTGCGGGAGATCGCGGAAGTGGTCAAACTGCATGAATCGCGGATTTCGCAGTTGAAGTCGCAAGCGATTCTTCGGCTGCGGGCGCGCCTGGCGGCGCAATGGCCGGCATCGCGCGGAGTAGTGCCGGTATGAGCGATTCCGAACCAGAGAGCAGCCGGCCGCTCGCCATCGAGCGCCTCTCCGATCTGGTGGAGGGCTGGGTCGAGACGCTGGGCCAGTTATTGGAGGTGATGGCCGGGAAGCGGCCGCAAGTCCGCTGGCGGGCGTTCGCCGGGGCGGCCGCCGACGCAGCCGGAGGCCCGGACTCGGAGGTGCTGTGGTGGGAGCAGCGATTCTCGCTCTCGGATGCGGCCGTCTGGGTGGGAGCGCCGCGGCAGACCTGGGATTACACGGCCGCGCTGCTGCTGAAGGCCGCCGGCCTGGAGACGCTCCCGGAAGGCGAGGCGCAGAAGACCTGGCAAGAGATCCTGTCGCAATGGCTCTCCGGCCTGGCGCGGTCGCTGGGGCCGATGGCCGGCCAGGAGGTCACGTGCGGCGCGGGCGCCGAACATGCGCCTCCGGCGAACCAGCAGGAGTGGGCGCTGGTCTCTCTCTCATTCGAGGGTAAGGGCCTGCCGCCGCTGGCGGTGACGTTCAGCGCTCCCCTCCTGGCGCAGTTGACGAAGCCGGCAGCGGCCGCGCCGGCCGCCGATGAACCGGCGGCTGTGGATGCCGCACCCGTCCGGGGTTCGCGCACGATGGAACTGCTGCTGGATGTCGAACTTCCGGTCAGCATTTCATTCGGCCGGACCGAACTGGCGCTCAAGGATGTCCTGAAGCTCACGACCGGCTCGATTGTCGAGCTGAATCGCAGCGTCAATGAGCCGGTGGACATTCTGGTAAATCACTCGCTGATCGCGCGTGGCGAGGTCGTGGTGGTGGACGGCAACTACGGCGTGCGCATCCAGCGAATCATCAGCCGCCAGGAACGGCTTCGCAGTCTTCACTAGACCGAGGCCGGATCAGTTCGAGACCGCGATTTGCAGCTGGCTGCTGGTGGTGATGCCGTTCATCTGAATCTGCAGGCTGACCGCGTTGCCGGTGGGCACGTTCGGCGGAACCGTGACGTTGACCTGGTAAACTCCCGCGAAGCCGGACAATAGTCCCGAAAAGAATACGGGAGCCGGCACGCCGCCGATCAGGACGGTCGGGTTCGTCAGGGTGAGGCTGTTTAGCGGAGAAGGAGCGCCGTTGTCGGGCATGATGGTCACCGGGCCGAGCCCGGTGGCGAGCAGGACCAGGGCCGCGCCGGGCTTAATCGGTTTGGAAGTCAGGCCCGCGTAGGCGCCGGCGGGAAAGGCCCACACGTAGTTCGCGTCATAGGCGATGGGGCGCTTGACGCCGCTGCTGTCGGGTTGCAGCGAGAAGAGGCCCGGGGCGGCGGAGGTGATCGGGATTGTGACGGGCGCCGAAGCGAGGCCGCCGCGGGTGACCACCACTTGCGCATTGCCGGACGGCGCTCCCGCCGGCAGAACGTTCCACGGCACCTCGACGTTGATCTGGTCGGTTCCCGCCGGATGGCCGGACACGTTCTGGATTACATGAATCACTGGCGCCGGTATCCCGTTGAACGTGACGCTGACGCCGGCGAGCTGCGTCGGAAGCGGCAAGCCGGGGGCGGCGGTGAAGGGCGCGCTCGCGAAATTGTTTCCGAAAATCGAGACCAGAGACCCGGGCGCCACGGCCTGTCCGGGAACGAAGCTGGCCCCGTTTTGTACCCTCTCCGTGACCGAGATGACGGGCGCGACCGGCTGCATCACCAGCCCGCCGGTGTATGCCGCGCCGTCGGTCCCGTTTACGACGTACACGGTGGCGGGGACGGCCGCCGCGAGGGGAGCGATATCGACCGTCAACCGGACTGGCGCGAATCCATTCACGGCGGCGAGCGAGTCCACCCGCACGCTTCCCGAACGCAGAGTGATTCCCGGGCCGAGGATGTGGACCTGGCTGGCCGAGACGCTCGCATCCATACCCGGTCCCCAAAGCAGCAGATCGACGGATCCGCCGGAAGACGCGATCACCGGTCCGCCCGAGAGCGAGAAATCCTGATGACCTCCCGAGGAACCGGTGCCGAAGAACTGGATCTGCATATTGGGGCTCAAGGTATCGACCGAGATCGCCGCCGTGCTGGAGCCGCCCGCTGTCACGGCAATGCTCAACGGAGCCGAATTCCCTCCGGCGAACGTGGTCCGAAAGCTTCGGTTGGCGGCGCTGATCCCCGGCACTCCGAGATTGCCCGGCAACACCGGCCCATTGAGCGGCTGTGCGTAGACCTGATACGATCCGGGCGGCAAGCGCCGGAGGGTGAAGCTCCCATCCTGGAGGCTGGAAATGCCTCCGATGGTAGTGCCTTTAGCCGGATCAACGGCAATCACGAGCGCGCCTCGAACAGGGGTGCCATCCGACAGGGCGACGGTGCCGGTGATCGAACCCAACTGCGCGGCGGCATTCGCGGACGGATACGCGTCGGTGGCGAAGGCAATGTCGTCGGCTGAGAGGATCTGGTGCAAGGTACACTCCGCAACCGGAATCGAGGACAAGCAGGGAGGCATCGCCTGGAACATGGTGGCGCTGATGACGGGCGAGTGGTCCGCCCCGAGGGAGTGGCCCATCTCATGAACCAACACCGATTGCAGATCGTAGGTCCCCGGGCTTCCGTCGGTCGAAAACGGCGTGAACTGGCTGTTGGTGGTGACGCTCGGATTGAAAATAATGTCGGAATCCGCAATCTGGCCGCTTTGATCGCTGTACTGCAGGAGCGTCACGGCCAGCGCCGATCCCACGACGCTGCGGTTTGCCGGAGTGTCCTCGATGGTTACGACATACTTGCCATCGCTCGGATTGTTGCTGAGCGAGGTCGGCGCCGGGGCAGCGAAGAGCAACGCGGCGGTGCTGACCTGGCTCCATGCCGCCGCCGCATTCACGACGGCTTGAAACGGATTGCTCGAGGCGGTAATGATGGCCCTGCCATCGGCATTGAGCTGGCCCGCTTTCATGCTGCCGTTGACCAGAACCTGGATGGAACCCGAATCCGCGCGGGTGAGCGGAGTGCCTCCCGTGGTCACCGAGCGGATGTACGCGCTGGCCGGAACCGTAAGCGACAGGGAGAGGATCGCAAAACGCAGGCGCAAGGTCATGGCTGTCACTGTGCTCGAAAGGGATGCGCGGCCGCGAGCCGCCGGACTTGAGCTTTAAATTGCGCGAGCGGCAGGCGGTCGAGAGCGCTCAGCGGCGTGCCGCCGAGGCCGCGGCCGGACGGAGCGGCAACCGCGCCGCCGATAGCGTTGGCCTGCACCCGGCCGTCGGCGCCGACACTGAATTTGCCTTGCGGTCCTCCGACCACTCTCCAATACCCGATGGGAGTCCGGGATAAGAATAGAACCATGGCTTCGCCGCGCGAATAGGAAACCGCCCCGCTGAAGCGCTGGTGAATGCCCTCGAGGTCGCCGCCGGGTTCGCTGATCGTGATCGTCGAGGTCCGGGCGCCGCGGAGAGCGTCGGTCACCGCCACTTCGAAATGCGTCCAGATGTACTTATGTTCCGGATCCCAGGCCGTCCAGGAGCGGACGATATTTCCTTCCAAAATCAGCTGGGATTGGGCGGTCAACTGTTCGGCGGTGACGCGCGGAAAGACCGCGCCGCTGCTTGACAAGGCGCCGGCCATCAGAACAGAAGCGACAGAAATACAAGGGTTAAGCTTCATTGGATTGTGCTGACGCTCGGCCGGGTGCCGATTCGCCCCGGTAAGATTATACGACCGATTTTCCGGAGAATTGGCATGAATTAACCAACGATAATTCTAACGGCCGGCAGGCCCGCCGTTTCCCCGCCGTTTTCCCTGGGCCGCCGAACAGCCCGGCGCGCTAAACTGTTAGATTCGTTATGGCTGTGAGCAAGGAATTACTCGAGATTCTGGTCTGTCCCATCTGCAAGGCGACGGTGGAGCTCAAGCCCGACAATAGCGGGTTGAAGTGCGTGCAGTGTCACCGGGTTTACCCGATTCGGGACGATATCCCGGTGATGCTAGTCGACGAGGCGAAGATCGAAGAATAGGAGCCGGGTGGGAGCACTCCTGGAAGAGTTGCCACGGGCAAGCCGGATCACGGTGATCCGCCTGCGATCGCTGGGCGATTGCGTTCTCACTACGCCCGCGCTTGGGATTCTGCGGCGCTTTCGTCCGGATGTGCGGGTCTCGGTAGTGGTGGAGCCGGCCTGGCGCGCAATCTTCGAAGGCAATCCCGATATCGATGAAATTTTGTCCCCCACGGTGCGAAGCGTGCGGCAATTCAGGCCGGACGTCTGTCTGAACCTCCACGGCGGCCGGAGAAGCGCCTGGATGACAAGGCTTTCCGGGGCGCGCTACCGGGCCGGCTTTGGCCATTACCGCCACCGCTTTGCGTACAATCTGCGGATTCCGCGGGCGCAGGAGATCCTGGGCGTCGACCGCACGGTGCACACAGCCGAGCACCTGGCCTCCGCGATCTTCCATTTGGGCGCCCCGATCACGGAAATTCCGCGGGCGCAGCTGGTGGCCGCCGGGCAGGAGCCGCCCGCGGCAGTGATTCACCCGGTTGCGGCCACGCCGGAAAAGACCTGGATGGCGGAGGGATTTCTCGAAGTTGCGCGCCGCTTGCAGGCGAGCGGGGCCGACGTGGTGTTTATCGGATCGGAATCCGACGATCTGTCGCGGTTCCAGGAGTTCCGCACCATCCGCGGAGCGCCGCTGGGGAAGATCAAGAATCTCCTCGCGGCCGCCACGATTTTCATCGGGAACGATTCCGGCCCGGCCCACATGGCGGCGGCGTTCGGGGTGCCTTCGGTGGTGATTTTCGGGCCTTCGGATCCGGCGATTTGGGGGCCCTGGCGGACGGCCGGTGAAGTGGTTCGGGCGCCGCGAGGAATCCGCGCAGTGACGGTGGATCAGGTGCTCGGCGCGCTGGCGCGCCTGCGGGTGGCCGCATGAAGGAGTTGACGCGGCTGCTGTTCTACACGCGCCGCTACTGGCTGCACCTGACCGGTTCGGTGATTCTGATGGCGATCGCCGGAGCGGCGCAGGGCGCGATGGCGCTGCTGCCGAAGCCGATCTTCGATCGGGTCCTCAACCCGGGCGCGGCGGGCGGGCCGATCGCGCTGCTGCCGCATCCGTTGTGGGGCCATCAGTTCTATCTCGATCAGATCATCCCTCTGCACAATCGCACCGTCTGGACCCTGGTGGGCATTGCGATTATTCTGGTGTTCCTGATCAAGGGCCTGTGCGACTACGCCGGCAACTACTTGATCAGCTATGCCGGATACTCCTCGGTGACGGACCTGCGCAACGCCGTTTTCGACAAGGTCCTGCGGCACGGCGCGGCGTTTTTCGAAGCGCACTCGACCGGGCAGCTCATGTCGTCGCTGATGAACGACGTGGATCGCGTGCAGCTCGCCACGTCGCAGATGTTAGCCGACTTTCTGCGGCAGTCGTTCAGCGCGGTGGCATTCGCCTTCGTGGTGTTGAGCAATGACTGGCGCCTGGCGGCGGTCAGTCTCACGATTTTACCCTTCGTGCTGTGGCCGACACGCCTGATCGGGCGGCGGATCCGGCGGACCAGCCGGCGCACGCAAGACCGCCAAGCCGAGCTCAACCAGATCCTGCAGGAGACGTTCAGCGGCCATATGGTGGTGCGGGCGTTCGGCGCCGAGGCGTACGAATCGCGGCGCTTCCGCGAGGCCTCGCGCCGCCTGTTGCGGAGTAACCTGCGCTATACGCTCCAGCAGGCGCTGGCGTCGCCGGTCATCGAACTGTTCGGCGCGCTGACGATCGTCGGCCTGCTGACGTACGCGGTCACCCAGATCAAGACGGGCGCGATGACGGCCGGCGATTTCACGTCGTTCGTGATGGCGCTGCTGCTGCTCTACGAACCCGTCAAACGCCTGGTGGGAATCCATAACATTTTCCAGCAGGCCTTGGGCGCCTCCCAGAAAGTCTTCGAGCACCTGGATCATGCCGAAGAAATCACGGAGAAGCCCGGCGCGCTTCAACCCGGCGTGTTCGAAAAGGGTATTGTGTTCGACCGCGTCTCGTTCCGGTATCCGGGGGCGCCGAATGGCTTTCAAATTCAGGACCTGAGCCTGGAGGTGAAGGCCGGGGAGGTGGTGGCCCTGGTGGGTCCGTCGGGCGGAGGCAAAACGACTCTCGCCAACCTGGTGCCGCGCTTTTACGACGTGACCGGCGGCGCCGTCCGAATCGACGGGCGCGATGTCCGCGATTTGAGCCTCGCGGGGCTGCGGTCCTTGATCGGCATCGTCGCGCAAGACACGTTCCTGTTCAACGACACGGTGGCCCACAACATTGCCTACGGCCGCCAGGGGGTATCGCGCGAAGAAATCCAGCGCGCCGCGGAAACGGCATTGGCCCATGAGTTCATCCTGCGGCTGCCTGAGGGGTACGATACGGTGATCGGGGACCGCGGCCTCAAGCTCAGCGGCGGCCAGCGGCAGCGGATCGCGATCGCGCGCGCGCTGCTGAAGAACGCGCCCATCCTCATCCTGGACGAAGCCACCTCGCATCTGGACACCGAATCCGAAATTTTGGTGCAACGGGCGCTCGCCAACCTGATGGCGCACCGCACGGTGATTGTCATTGCGCACCGGCTGTCCACCATCCGGCGCGCCGACAAAATCGTGGTGCTGGAGCACGGCCGCATTCGCGAGATTGGGACTCATGAGGAGCTGGTGAGCCAGGGCGGCATCTACCAGCGGCTGCACGAACTGCAGTTTGTGGACGCGGGGGTGGTCGAGCTGTGAAGGTCCGGAGCATGACGGGCTTCGCCCGCGTGACCAGGCAATTGGCGGAAGGCGAAGTGATGTGCAGCATCAAGAGCGTCAATCATCGCGGCCTGGACATTCATTTTCACGTGCCTGCGGAAATGGAGGAATTGGAGACCGATCTGCGCGGCATCATCAAAGAAGGGGTGACGCGCGGGCACCTGCAGGTGAATGTCTCCTATTCGCGCGGGGGTGCGGCGGCGCCGGCCCAGTTCAACACAGAGCTGCTGGACGCCTATTTGCGGGCGTTTCGCGAGGCGGCCGAACGCCATCATCTGGGCGGGCAGCCCGATCTCAACGCCGCGCTGGCGCTTCCCGGAATGCTGAGCGGCGCGAGCGACCGGGAGGTCGACGAATGCGTGCTGGACGCCGTCCGCCAGGCCGCCCGCGAGGCCGTCGCGGCTTTGAACTCGTTTCGCGAGCGCGAAGGAGCGGCGACCGCCGCGGAGATGCACGAGCGCGCTCGCGCGATTTGCGGGCTGGTCGACCGGATGCAGGAGATTCGCGCGGGCGCCGTTCCGGCGTTTCAAAAGCGCCTGCGGGAAAAACTGGCGGATTTGCTGCAGGGCGCGGCCGTCGATCCCCAGCGCCTCGCGCAGGAAGCCGCCATTCTGGCCGACCGGAGCGACATCAGCGAAGAACTGCTGCGGCTGCGCACCCACACCGAACAGTTGGAGCAGATGCTCGACAAAGGCGGCGAAATCGGCAAGCGGCTGGATTTTCTGCTGCAAGAGATGAATCGCGAATCGAATACCGTCCTGTCCAAGACGGGTGGGCTGGGAGAACTGGGGTTGACGATCACGGAACTGGCGCTGGCTGCAAAATCGGAGATCGATAAGATCCGGGAGCAGGCGCTCAACCTGGAGTAGCATGGAGTTCACCGCGGAGACGCAGAGACGCGCAGAAACCAGGAGCGATGGGCGTCCGTGCGCCGGTAGGGCAGTTTGGCGGGGCAGGGGAATCGGAGGGCGGACGCATCGTGTTTGGTCCGCGCCCCTCTGCGGTGAGTCACGCACCCAATGACCACGGTCTTCATCATCTCGGCTCCGTCCGGGTCCGGGAAATCGACGCTGGTGGCGCGGCTGCTGCGCAGCGTCGACGGGCTGAAGTTTTCCGTGTCCTATACCAGCCGGAAGCCGAGGGGGGCCGAAGTCGACGGCCAGGATTACTATTTCGTTTCGCGCGCCGAATTTGAAACCATGATCGGGCGGGGCGAATTTCTGGAGTGGGCGGAGGTATTCGGCAATTATTACGGGACGCACCGGGGGGTGCTGGAAACCGCGCGGGCCGAGGGCAAGGACCTGGTACTCGACATCGATGTGCAAGGTGCGCGACAATTGAAGTGTCAGATTCCCGAGGCTGTTACCGTCTTTATTTTGGCTCCGTCACGTCAGATCTTAGAGCAACGCCTGCGCGCCCGCAGTGAAGACCGGGCCGAAGTGATCGAGCGGCGGTTGAGAGCGGCCGCGGAAGAAATTCGGAATTATCAAGCTTACGATTATGTGATCGTCAACCGGGACCTGACGGAATCCGATGCCACCCTGAGCGCGATTGTCCGCGCCGAGCGGGTGCGCCGGACAAGAATCGAAGAACAGATCCGGCCGATCCTGGACACATTTCGACGTTGAAGAAGGAACCTTAGCATGGCTGACAAAGCTCCACGGAATAACGCACATTGCACCATCCCGGACGATCCGGAACTGAGCACCTACCGGTTTATCATCGTCGCCGCGAAGCGCGCCCGGCAGTTGCAGGGCGGCGCGCGGCCGGTGCTGCCCACGGCTTCCAAAAAGCCGACCGTCATCGCCATGGAAGAAGTGCGGCGCGGGCTGGTGAAGTACAACCTCACCACTCCGGCGCCGGCGGAGCCGCAGCCCGAAGCGATGCTCTGAGGGTGAGTTTCCGGCGTGAAGATCCTGCTCGGCGTCGGCGGCGGAATCGCGGCGTATAAGGCCGCGGAACTGGCGCGCGCGCTGATGGACCGCGGCCACGAGGTCCAGGTCGTCATGACCCGCGCCGCCCAGGAGTTTGTCCGGCCCCTGACCTTTGCCGCGCTGACCGGGCGCAAGGTGCTGACCGATCTGTTTGCGGTCGAAAGCGCGATCGAACATATCTCGGTCGCCCAGGAACACGAATTACTCGTGATTGCGCCCGCGACCGCCGATCTGCTCGCGAAATTGGCGAACGGCCTGGCGGACGATTTTTTATCGACCCTCTACCTGGCGTTCACCGGCCCGGTAGTAGCCGCTCCCGCCATGAATGTAAATATGTGGGAGCATGCCGCCACGCAAAAGAACGCGGAAGCGCTGCGGCAGCGCGGGCATCGCCTGGTTGGTCCGGACGCGGGGTACCTGGCATGCGGCATGACCGGCGCGGGGCGAATGGCCGATCCGGAGGCGATTGCCGATGCCGTCGAGCGCGAAATCGGACGGCGGCGCGATCTGGAGGGCGAGACCGTTCTCGTCACCGCCGGTCCCACCCAGGAACCGCTGGATCCGGTGCGCTACATCACGAACCGCTCCAGCGGCAAGATGGGATACGCGCTGGCCGAGGCGGCCGCAGCCCGCGGCGCGCGCGTCGTCCTGATTTCCGGCCCGGTTCACCTGCCGGCTCCGCGCGGAACGACCGTGATTCCCGTCCGCACGGCGGCCGAAATGCGCGACCAGGTGTTTGCGCATCTGCCGGCGGCCGGGATTGTCATCAAATCGGCCGCGGTGGCGGATTTCCACCTCGCCCGCGTTCCCGACCAGAAAGTGAAAAAGACCGCGGCGCGGATTTCGCTGGAACTGGATCCCACGCCGGATATTCTCGCCGAGCTGGGGCGCAAGAAGGGAGACCGGCTGCTTGTCGGTTTTGCCGCCGAGACGCAGAATCTGCGGCAGGAAGCCCGCCGCAAATTGGAATCGAAGAACTGCGATATGGTGGTCGGGAATCTCGTCGGCGGCAGCGAGACCGGCTTTGAATCGGATCAGAATGAAGTGGTGCTGGTGCTGCGCACGGGCGAAACCATTCCCGTCGCCCGCGCCTCCAAACGCGAAATCGCGGAGCGCATCTTCGATGAACTGTTGAAGCTCCGGCTTGCGCTGCACGCCGCCCGATGAACCCGGAACTCCTGCGCCAATACCTGGAGTTCTACCAGGACCTGGGAATCAAGACTCTCTACAAACGGCCGGCCGAAGCCGTCGAGCGCCGCGTGCCCGAGCCGCTACCGGAACCCGTGACTGCCGAAATGCCCACAGATCCCGCGCCGTTGCCTCCGCTCGCCCCCGCGAACGACACGCTGTTCCAGATTCTGACGGATCTCGGCGATTGCCGCCGGTGCCGGCTGCATGAAGGACGCACCAAGCTCGTGTTCGGCGTCGGCAACGAGAAAGCGCCTCTGGTGTTTGTCGGGGAAGGGCCGGGCGCCGATGAAGATGCGCAAGGCATTCCATTCGTGGGCCGCGCCGGACAACTACTGACGCAGATGATCGAAAACACGGCGAAGAAGGAAGGGATCGAACTCAGCCGCGAGGACGTGTACATCTGCAATGTCGTGAAGTGCCGGCCGCCGGGCAACCGGACCCCGGAGCCGGACGAAATGGAGATTTGCGGCGAGTTCCTCTACCGGCAGCTCTCCGCGATTCAGCCGAAGGCGATTTGCGCGCTGGGCGGCACGGCGGCTCGCGCGCTTACGGGCCATAAAGAAGGCGTCACCAAGATGCGCGGCCGCTGGTTCAAGTGGCGCGACATTCCGGTGATGGTGACGTATCACCCGTCGTACCTGCTGCGTCCTTACAATCAGGACGCGAAGCGCGAAGCGTGGATGGACCTGAAGAAGGTTCTGCACTTCGTTTACGACTGAGCGGGGCAGCTTGAGTACCTGCCCTGCGGCGCTTCAGTTCGGCAGTCGCGGCGCGGTGGCACTTCAGGCAGAGGGTGCGCATGTTGGAGAGGTCGCACTCGCCGCCGCCTTCGACCACCGGCAGGATGTGATCGGCGTCCCAGAGGTGGCGGCGATGGCCCCACTCCTTTTCAAACTGCCGCCGGGCGTTGAAATCGAGCTTGCGCTTGTCTTTACGGAGGCGCTCGGTGTCCAGGCCGCAGGCCGCGCAGACACCGCGGTCCCGGGCAAAGACCTGCTCCCGCAGATAGCCGGGATCGGTGCGGAGCTTCCATTCGTGCACGCAGGCCGCGCTGCAGAAGGTGAAACGGCCGCGCGGGACCTCGCCGCCGCAGCGCCGGCACGGGCGTCGCTCGCGCTTCACCCACCCGCCGGGCTGGACGCGGCGCGTGCTCACACGCGGAGTTCGTAGCCGCGTTCGCGCATGCCGGCGATGATGCGGTCGCGAACCGCGCCCACTTCTTCGGAAGAGAGAGTGCGTTCGGACGAGCCGACGGTCAACCGGAACGTCACGCTCTTTTGTCCTGCCTCGAGCGGCGGACCGGTGTACTGTCGCACAAATTCGACGGATTCGAGCAGCGGGCCGGCAAATGACGCGATGGCGGATTCGAGCCGCCCGGCATGTTCCCTTGTCCCTGCGATCACGGAGAGATCGAAGGCGCTCGAAGGATAGCGGCGGATGGGCGTGTATTTTTTCTCCGCGCCGGCCAGCCGCTCAATCGCGCGCAGGTCCAGGTCTAAAACCGCCGCCCGCCCGGTTTCCAAAAGCGACGGGTGCAGTTCAAAGAGGCGGCCGACTGTCTGCCCGCGCCAGAGGATATCGGCCGCGCGCGCCGGATGCTCGAAGGGGCGCGCTTCGGACGGGCAGGCTTGCGCATCGGGAAGAAAACACTCGGCCGCGCGCTGGACTTCGAACAGGGAGGCGACGCCGTCGCCATGCCGCTCGTAGACGGCGGCGGCGAGATGCGGAATCTCATCCGGCAAACCCTCGGAGCGCTTGTGAATTTCGAGGCCGATCTCGAACAGGCGGAAGGTCTCGCGGTGTTTCAGGTTTTCAGAAATGTTCTTCCAGATGCCGGGCAGCAGGGATGACCGCATGAGGGCCTGGTCGGAAGCGATCGGATTGGTGACCCGCACGTGCGCCGCCGGATCGAAACCGAACATCCGCACCGCTTCTTCACTGAGGAAGGAGTAGTTGTAGACCTCCGTGAAGCCCTGGTCCGCGAAGATCTGCCGCGCCTGGTGCTGAAACCGGCGTTCGGTATTCTCGCGCGGCACAGCGGCGGGAACCAGCGGCGCCCGCGGGGTGATCGAATCGTAGCCCACCATGCGGCCGACTTCTTCCACCAGGTCGTCTTTGATAGTGATGTCCTTGGTGGCGCGCCAGGAAGGCACCGCGACCGAGAAGATGCCGGGCCTGGGTTCGGAGACTCCGAATTCGAGCCGCTGCAGAATCCCGCGAACCTCCGAAGCATCGATGGCGCGGCCGAGTTTGCGCGCCAGCCATTCGAGCGGAAGATCGATCGGCGGGGGCGGCGGAATGTCTTTTTTCTGATCCGCCACTCCGCCCACGATGCGGATTCCGGGGGAGAGCTCCTGAAGCAATTCGATGGCGCGCGCGATGCCGCGCACGGTATTCGCAGGGTCCTGCGCCTTTTCAAAGCGCATGGAGGCGTCGGTGCGCAGTTTGATCGCGGCGGAGGTCTTGCGGATCGAGGGCGCCTGGAAGTTGGCGCTTTCGAGCACGACCCGCGTGGTTCGTTCGCTGATGGCGCTATCGGCGCCGCCGATGACGCCGGCCAGCGCGATGGCGCCGGCTGAATCGGCGATCACCAGGTTGGACGGTTCGAGCGTATATTCCTCTCCGTTCAGCGCCCGGAAGTGCTCGCGCGCGCGGGCAGGCCGCACGGAAATGACCCCGCCTTTCAGCAGATCCGCGTCGAACGCGTGCATCGGCTGCGCCAGCTCCGCCATCACGTAATTGGTCATATCGACGATGTTGTTGATCGGGTTCAGGCCGATGGCTTCGAGCCGGTATTGCAGCCACAAGGGCGACGGTTTGACCGTGACATTTTCGAAAACCAGCGCGCTGTAACGGGGGCAAAGCGTCAGGTCCTCGATCTGCACCTGGATGGCGGGCAGTGCTTGCGGCAGAAGATCGAGCCGCACCGGGTCCTTGAGCGAGTGGCCGAGGATCGCGGCCACTTCGCGCGCCATCCCGAGGTGGCCCCAGAGATCCGGACGATGCGTGATCGACTTGTTGTCGATTTCGATGATGCTATCCGGGACGCAGCCGGGAATCGGCGCGCCCACCTGGCTCTCCAGTTCCAAAACGCCGGCGTGATCGCGGTTGATTCCCAGTTCGGCGCCGCTGGCGAGCATGCCGTCGCTCTCGATGCCGTGAATTACCTTCTTGCCGATCGGCACGTAGGCGGCGATCAGGCCGGCCCGGCAATTGGGCGCGCCGCAGACGACGGTCTTGCGGCCATAGCGCCCGGCGTCGACGAGCGCTTTCACATTATGGCTGTTCGGAATGGGCTCGACCTTCTCGATGCGGGCTGCGCAGGCGCGGTCGAGCAGCGCGCCCGCCACTTCGATGCCCTCGCACTCGGCGGTCTTCATGGTGATGAGCTTTTCGAGCGCACCCGGCGCGCAATCCAAACCCTCGACCAATTCCCGAATCCAGTTGTAGGAGAATTTCAATTAAAACTGCTCCAAGAACCGTAAATCGCCGCCTTGCAGCAGCCGGATATCGTCGATGCCATACCGCATCATCACCAGGCGCGTCAGCCCCAGCCCGAACGCGAAGCCGTTCCATTCTTCCGGATCAATGCCGCTCATTCGCAGCACGTTGGGGTGCACCAGGCCGCAGGGCAACAGCTCGACCCAGCCGCTCTGCTTGCACACCGGGCAGCCGGAGCCGCCGCAGATGAGGCACTGAATGTCCAGCTCGAATCCCGGTTCGACAAAAGGGAAATAGCCCGGCCGCAAGCGCACCGTCACTTCCCGTTTGAAGATGGCGGCCAGCAGCGTTCGCATGAAATAGAGCAGGTGCGCAATCGAAACATCGCGATCCACCATCATGCCTTCCAGCTGGTAGAAGGTGTGCTCGTGAGAGGCGTCCACGCTCTCGTTGCGAAACACGCGGCCGGGGGCGATCATGCGCAGCGGCGGCCCCAGCTTTTCCATGCCGCGCACCTGCACGGGCGAGGTGTGAGTGCGCAGCAGCAGGCCGTTTTCCAGCCAGAAGGTATCCTGCGCGTCGCGCGCCGGGTGGGTGGCGGGAATGTTCAGCGCATCGAAGTTGTGATATTCGGTTTCGACCTCCGGCCCGTCGAGCACGGTGAACCCGAGCGAGACAAACAGCTCCTCGAGCTCGCGCTGAATTTGTGTCATGGGATGCAGATGGCCGCGGCGCGGGCCGGGCGCGGGAAGCGTCAGGTCGACCCACTCGGCGTCGAGCCGCGCGCGCAATTCGGCGTCGGCGGCCTGGCGCTTCCGCGCTTCCAGGGCTCCTTCGACCTGCTGTTTGGCGGCGTTGAGCAGCGCGCCGACGCGCTTGCGCTCCTCCGGCGCGAGCTTCCCCATCTCCTTGCCGATCAGGGTGAGGGCGCCGTCTTTGCGGCCCAGCGCTTCCACCCGGACTGCTTCGAGTTCTTCCGCCGAGACCGCCGATGTGATGCGCGCCAGGAAACCGGATTCCAGTTCCCGGATGCGTTGATCCAACATGGGTGTGAAGCTCATTGTAACAAGTACGGGCTGCGCGGCCTCTGCACTGTTGATATGATCGCGGGTGCCATGCGGCTTCTGCTATTGCTTGTGCTGGTGCTGCCCATGCTTCCACAGGAACGGAACTACGCGCGGTCGATGGTGATATCCGATCGCGGGATTATCGCGACCAGCCAGACGCTGGCGTCCCAGGCGGGCGCGCAGATCCTGGCGCGCGGCGGGTCGGCGATCGATGCCGCCATCGCGGCCAACGCCACCCTGGCGGTGGTGGAGCCGATGATGTGCGGGCTGGGCGGCGACCTGTTCGCCATCTACTGGGACGCGAAGACGGGAAAGCTGACCGGAATCAACGCCAGCGGTTGGGCCCCCCAGGCGCTCACCATCGAGTTCTTGCATTCGATCGGACACGACAAGATGCCGGATCAGGGCATTCAATCGGTCACGGTGCCGGGCGCGGTGGACGGCTGGGCCAAACTGCACGGCCGGTTCGGCAAGCTGCCGTGGGCCGAATTGTTCCAGCCGGCGATCTATTATGCCGAGCACGGCTATCCGGTGACGGAGCTGATTCAAGCCGACTGGCACAACACCACCGCGAAGTTGTCGAAGGATGAAAATGCCCGCCGGATCTTTCTGCACAACGGCGCCGCGCCGAAGGTCGGCGACGTGTTTCGCGATCCGCAGATGGCCGCCGCCTTCCGGCTGATTGCGGCGGATGGCGAGGCGGCGTTCTATCGCGGGCCGATCGCGCGCGCGATCCTGAAAACCAGCGCCCGGCTGGGCGGCAAAATGACCGCGGCCGACCTGGCCGACTTTTCGGCGGAGTGGGTACAGCCGGTCTCGACCGATTACCGCGGGTGGCGAGTGTATGAAATGCCGCCCAACAGCCAGGGCATCGCGGCCTTGGAGATGCTGAACATCTTTTCGCAGTTTCCATTGCCGCAATACTTTTCGCGCAGCACCGACGAACTGCACATCCAGATCGAGGCGCAGAAGCTGGCGTATGCCGATCTGCACCGGTACGTGGCCGACCCGAAATTCTCCAAGGTTCCGGTGGACGGACTGCTGTCGATGGGATATGCGCGCGAGCGGGCGCGCCTGATCGATCCGAAAAAAGCCCGGTGCGAAGCGCCTCCGGGCAACCCGATTCCAGCGGCCGGCGACACGATTTACCTCTCGGCGGTGGACGCGGAAGGGAACGTTGTGTCGCTCATCGAAAGCCTGTATTCGAGCTTCGGTTCGGGCGTGGTGGTGGACGATTACGGGTTCGCGCTGCAGAATCGCGGCGGCCTGTTCACGCTGGACGCCCAGCACCCGAATGTCCTGGCCCCGCGGAAGCGGCCGTTCCACACCATTATTCCGGGATTCATGGAGAAGGGGAATGTGCATATCGGCTTTGGCATCATGGGCGGATTCAATCAGGCCCAGGCTCACGCGCAATTCGTCTCCAACCTTGTCGATCAGGAGATGAATATTCAGGAGGCGCTGGAAGCGCCGCGATTTACAAAACTCACGGCCGGCGGGTGCGACCTCAACATCGAGAATCGGGTGGCCGGCGACGTGATCGACGCGCTGGCCGCGCGCGGCCACAAACTCCGGATGCTGGCGGATTACTCGCAGACCGTAGGGGGCGGGCAGGCCGTGGTCCGCGATTCCGCGGCGAAGATCAACTACGGCGCGTCGGACCCGAGGAAAGACGGCGCCGCCGTGCCGGAACCGCACCCGTACTTCACGAACCCCGCTTCTCACCCATCACGGTGACGACGATCTGGCGCTCGCGCGGCCGGTCGTCGAAATCGCATAGCACGATCTGCTGCCAGGTGCCGATTGCCAGCCGCCCGGCCGTGACCGGAAAACTTTTCGCTGTTCCCATCAACGCGCTGCGCAGGTGGGCGTAGCCGTTCTCATCCCCCCAGCGCGCATTGTGCGCATAGTCGCGGTTGGAAGGAGCGATCTTTTCGAGCGCGCGCGAGAGATCGGAGACACAGCCCGGCTCGAATTCCAGGGTGGTGATGCCCAGCGTGGAGCCGACGCCGGAGACATTCACGATGCCTGCCTCGATTCCGCTGGCGCGAATGACGGCGGAGACCTCCCCGGTAATGTCCAACACGTGACAGCGCCCGCGGGTGGAGATGCCGATTTCTTTTTGAAAGACCGCCACGGTTTAGGAGCAGAACTCGGCTTCAAAGGCCGCGATTTTCGCCAGGCGCCGGCGATGGCGTTCGGCCCCGGAGAACCGCGCGTTGATGTAATCGCGAACCAGGTCAAGGGCGAGTTGCGGGCCGATTACCCGGGCCCCGAGACAAAGAACGTTGACATCATCGTCTTCCACGGCTTGGCGGGCGGAGAAGCTGTCATGACAGGTGGCGGCACGGATGCCGCGGAATTTATTGGCGGCGACGCACGCTCCAGCGCCGCTGCCGCAGAGCAGGACGGCGCGTTCGGCGCGGCCGGCGCGGATGGCCTCCGCGACCGCGCGCGCATAATCGGGATAGTCCACGGGCTCGGTGGAACCGGTGCCGAGATCGGTCACCTGGTGGCCGCCCTTGCGGAGTTCGTCGATGACGATTGACTTGAGCGGAAATCCCGCATGATCGCTTGCCACCACCACCATCACGAAACCCATGATACCCCGGACCGAACACCTGCCCTAATGTTTCAACCCTTACCCGCCGATGGGGGAGTTTGTGGCGGCACCACAGGAACCCGAGCAAACCGAATGGATGCTCTGCCGCTTCCGGCGGCTCATGTCGGAAGTGCGGGGCGGCGTGACCCGGCGCAATAACTTCGAGCCCTGGGAACTCGAAATTCTGTTGGACTTGCTGAAGTATCGTCTGACACAGGCCCGCTGGGCGCGCGTTTTCGAACGGTATCAGAAGGCAGTGGAGCGGCAGTTGGAAGGAGGCTACGGGCCGCCCGTGACCCTGTCCCAATATCTGGTGTTGCAGAGTATGAGAAGGAGATCGGATCGGTCGAAAACGCTCAGGTCGAAATCACCCGGCGGCCCGTGATGGAGTACCGGCCGCTGAGGACCATCCGGATTGCCTCGGAATAGATGCGGTGTTCTTCCTTCAAAATCCGCGCCGACAGCGTTTCTTCCGTGTCGCTGTCTTCCACCGGCACGGCGGCCTGCAATAAGATCGGCCCGGCGTCGAGATACTCGTCGACAAAGTGAACCGTACAGCCGCTGACCTTCACCCCGTACTGCAGAGCCTGATGCTGCGCGTCCAAACCGGGAAAGGCGGGTAACAAGGAAGGATGGATATTCAGAATCCGGTTGGGAAACTCACGGATAAAGAACGCGCTCAGCACGCGCATGTAGCCCGCCAGGCAAACCAAATCTACCTCATACTTTCGGATTTCGGCCATGAGGCTGCGGTCATAAGCTTCCCGGTCCATTCCCTTGGAAGGAATTGCCACGGCGTTGAGCCCGCGGTCACGGGCAAGCTGCAAGCCGCGCGCTTCCTCGCGGTTACTGATCACCACGGCGATGGCAGCGTCCAGACTGCCCCGGTCAATGTTATCGGCGATCGCCTCGAAATTCGAGCCGCGGCCGGACAGCAGGATCGCGAGCTGTTTCATCGATACTCCACACGCGGGCCGAGGCGGCGCTGTGGAACGACCGAGCCGATCCGGAAAACCTGCTCCCCCAACCGCCTTAGGACCGCCTCGGCTTTGGCGGCGCCGCGGGCCGGCACGGCCAGAATCATCCCTACCCCGAGATTCAGAGTACGGCGATAATCGTCCTCCGGGATGTTGCCAATCCGCCGCAATACCTCGAACAGCGGCGGAATCTTCCACGCGGTGGTTTCGATGGCGGCCGCCAACCCCTTCGGTAGCATCCGCGGCGTATTGTCGGTAATGCCGCCGCCCGTTATGTGGGCGGCGCCGCGCAGCAGGCCGGCAGCCATGAGAGCCCGGATCGGTTTCAAATAACTGCGATGGACGGCCAGTAACGCGTCTCCCAGCGTCCGGCCGATTTCGGGAAGAACGGTTTCGGGGACGTACCCGGCGCGATCGAACAGCAGTTTGCGGGCGAGCGAATAGCCGTTGGTGTGGAGGCCGGTGGAAGGCAGCGCGAGCAAGGCGTCGCCGGCGCGGATGGCTTTGCCGGTCAGCAGCCCCTTCCGCTCGGCCGCGCCCACGATGAAGCCGGCAACGTCGTATTCGCCGGCCGCGTACATCCCGGGCATTTCCGCCGTCTCGCCGCCAATCAGCGCGCAGCCATTATTCCGGCAGCCGCGCGCGATCCCCGAGACGACGGCCGCGGCGACGCCGGCGTCCAGCTTGCCGACGGCAAAATAGTCGAGAAAAAACAGCGGGACCGCGCCCTGCACGGCGATGTCATTGACGCAATGGTTGACCAGGTCTTCTCCCACTGTGTCGTGGCGGCCCGTCATAAACGCGAGCTTCAGCTTGGTGCCGACACCGTCGGCCGAGCTGATCAATACCGGCTTACGCAGGCCGGATAACTGGAAGCAGGCGCCAAAGCTCCCGATATCCGTGAGTACTCCGTGAGTAAAAGTACGGCGCGCGAGCTTCTTAATGGAGGAGACGGCGCGATCGGCTTCGTCGATATCGACGCCGGCGTCGCGGTAACGGATCTGAGGACGAGTGGACAAATTCCAGTATACGTGTGCTCATGCACTCCGGACCGGCCGGTCCTCGGAATGAATCAGAATGGTTACCGGACCGTCGTTGACCAGGTGCACCTGCATCGAAGCCTGGAAGACTCCGGTTTCGACGGGCACAGGGCCCTTCCGGGCTAACTCTACAAAATGATTGTAAAGCGGCACAGCCTGTTCGGGAGGCGCGGCGTCGTCAAAGCTCGGCCGCCGGCCGCGGCGGCAATCGCCGTACAGGGTGAATTGCGATACCACCAGCAACGAGCCGCCGGCCTCGCTGATGTTACGATTCATTTTCCCGTTTTCATCGGGAAAGATCCGCAGCCCGAGCAACTTTTCGACCAGATACTCGGCGTCTTTGGACGTATCGGATCTCGCGATTCCGACAAATACCAACAGTCCCGTGCCGATACTTCCAGCCGTGCCGCCGCTAACGACCACCCGCGCCTCTCTTACACGCTGGATTACAAGCTTCATGATCTTGCCTACAGTAGAAACTAATTTCTCTTACCCGCTGAGTCTCTCCATGTTATAGTATCCGAAGGTGAAACGATGGCAAGAGGACGAAATACCCAAGACCTTACCACGCTGCAGATGGCGTTGATAGGTTACCAGATCGAGAAGCAGAAGATCGAGGATAAGATCCGAGAGATCCAGGGCCAGCTGAAGGGGAAACGGATCGCATTGCCTTCGGACGCGGTGACCAATAGAGCCGCGGAGGTGAAGCGAGTGCTCAGCCCCGCCGCGCGACGGCGCATCGCCGCCGCGCAAAAGAAACGCTGGGCGGAACACCGCAAGCGAATGGCTCAGGCCGCCAAGCAGGAATAATTGCTAGCCGCGCGACTTACTGCGCTCTACTGTCGAATCCCAATCGAAGCGGGCAATGAGATCCGGAAGGGTTCCCTCCGCGGCAATCCTTCCGGACTGAAAGAACACGGCTCGCTGGCAGAGCGCAAGGGCAAACCCGATATCGTGCGTGACTAAAATTTTTGCCTGAGGTAAGTGGGTTACCAGATCCGCCAGAGAGCGTTGGCCGGGCGGGTCCAGGTTCGCAGTAGGTTCGTCGAGCACCAGAATTTCCGGCTCCATCGCGACAATGCCGGCGATGGCCACGCGTTTCTTCTCCCCGGCGCTCAGGTGATACGGCGCTCGCGACGCCGCCCGCGACATGCCGACGGTTTCCAGCGCCGTCCCCGCGCGTGCGAGGGCGTCGGAACGTTCGAATCCAACGTTCAACAGACCAAAGGCCACGTCTTCCAAAACGGTCGGCATGAACAACTGGCTGTCGGAATCCTGAAATACGATTCCGACTTTGCGCCGGATCTCGGGGATCGTGCGTTTGTCCAGCCTCAATCCGCAGACGTCGATGGTTCCCTCGCCGCGCAGCAGGCCGTTCAGGTGCAGCACGAACGTGGTCTTGCCGCTTCCGTTGGGACCGAGTAGCGCGACCGTCTCCCCGGGATTGAGACGGAAATCCACCCCGTTCAAGGCGGCGGTTCCATCTTCGTAGCGGAACCGCAGCCCGCGCACCTCGATCAGAGGCATCATGAAGCCGCTCTTTCCGCCGCGATCCGAAGCGCGATCGGCGCGGCCGACGCCAGCACCGCAAACACCGCGTCCGACCGCCGGAACCGCGCCGGTTCCAGGGTCCGGAATCGGCCTTCGAATCCGCGCGACAGCATCGCGCAATGGATCTGCTCCGCCCGGGAGTAGGCGCGGGCGAAGAGGACGGCCAAGGCGCCCGCGGCCGCGCGAAACGCCGCGCTGCCGGCTCTCCATTGCCGGGCGGATGCGCCTCGCGCCGCGGCGGCCTTGCCCATGTGTTGCGCCTCCTCGGCAATGACAAACAGATACCGGTACAGGAACTGGACCACCAGCAGCAGGAAACTCGGGACGCCGGCCGATTCGAGCCCTCGCAAGAGCGCCGGCAGCGGTGTCGTGGAGATGACCAGGAGGACGGCCACGGCCGACAGGTAACTCTTGACCGCCAGCGACAATCCGCGCCCCGGGTCGCCTCCGATCCAACAGACCAGGACGAACACCAGCGTAAACGGCAGAACCACGGCCGCCCGGCCCAACACGGCGATGACTGGCAGACGCGCCCAGACCAGGCCGGCCGCGAGCAGTAAAAAGAACCCTGCCGAAAGCCAGAGCAGGCCCGTGCGAGCGGTTGCGAGAACCACCAGAAACACGAGCAGGGCGGCGATCTTGGCTCTCGGGTCTCGGCGGTGCATCGCGCTCGTCCCCTGACTCCAGCGATCCAGGACGACGTGATGCAATCAGGCGCTCCGGAAACGCGCGGCCAGGCGGGCAAACACCAGGCAGGCGCCGTAGATCAATACAATTCCGCCCAGACCTGCCAGTGATTTCGAGAGCCATCCCGAAGCCTCGCTCCCGCTTTGATGGGTCAACTGCTGGATGGCGTCCGGCGCTTGCGACGCGAACAGGACTCCGACCGAGGCCAGGAGAACGGCCGCGATCGCGATTACGCCCAAGACCGGCGAACGCCCGGTCCACGGCTGCCGCACGAGTTTCGGCTGAATTTTTTCGAGGCTCTCCATCACCGCCACGGTGATGGCGCCTTCCAAAATGGCGGAGATCCCGAACAACACCAGCGAGAGCCGCACCAGGCGCCCCGACATCGGAACGCCGGATACCAGCAATTCGGAAAGCGCCAACACGGCGCTCACCAGAACGGAAAGCGCGCCGCCCAGGAAAATGGACGGCCGCCGCCAGCGAGTGGCGCCCCACACCGAGAACGGCAGGTATCCCGCCAGCACACCCGCCAACGCCATGTTGACGACGTTGGCGCCGAGCGCCAGCACGCCGCCGTCCTGAAACACGAGCGCCTGAATGGCAAGAATCGCCGTCATCACCACGCTGGCCGAAGCCGGCCCGAGCGTCATCGCCAGCAGCGCTCCCCCCAGCAGGTGCCCGGTTGTGCCTGCGCCGATGGGGAAGTTGATCATCTGGGCGGCGAACACGAACGCTCCCATCACTCCTAAAAGAGGAGCCTGGCTTTGTTCGAAACCGCGCTGGGCACGGCGGGCGGCCAGACCGGCGGCCGGTGCGGCAGCCGCGTCCAGAACAACCCAAACGGGCGTCGACAGGAATCCGTCCGGAATGTGCACGGTGTTCTCACGGTAGCATGAATCTGCAAAACGGTGCCAAGCTGGGGCGACCAAAGAATTGTCCGACGCAAGATGAGCATGAAACACGGAACAATGAGGTAGGCGTGGCCCGGCCGAGTGCAGATGCAGAATGCTGAGAGCCTGATCCGGGATCAGATCCGACAGTTTTACGGTGGGGCGAGCCGATCCAACAGTGGAGCCTTAACAACACATCTGTTGACATTATCAGATGTGTTGCGTTATGATCCTGGTTGCGTGACGAGCGCGGAGCTGAAACGATGGCTAGAACAACAGGGTTGCACGTTCGAGCCCGGCAAAGGAAGTCACCTGAAAGTTCGGCTAGGCGACCGATCCTCGGTCCTTCCCATGCACAGTAAAAAGGAGCTGGGCAAAGGGCTGGAGAGTGCCATAAAAAAGCAGCTCGGCTTGAAACAAGGGTAAGGGAGTGCCCGATAACGATGCTGCAGTATGCCGCGATTCTCGAAAGAGACACGAACGGCACGGTCCGTGTAGAGTTTCCTGACGTTCCCGAAGCTCACACCTTTGGGGATGACGAAGGCGAGGCGTTACTGCACGCCGTGGATGCGCTCGAAACTGCACTCGGAATGTATATCGATGATCGACGCGAAATCCCTCGGCCGTCGGCCGTGCGCCATGGAATGCGGCTTATCACCTTGCCAGCGTTAACGGAAATGAAAATTCAGCTGTACAACACGATGCGTACAGCCGGTGTCGGCAAGGCTGAACTCGCTCGCCGGCTCAACTGCCACTTGCCCCAAATTGATCGATTGCTAGACTTGACCCACAGCTCACGGATGGAGCAACTTGAAGCGGCCTTTCGTGCACTCAATAAACAGCTCGATGTGCGCGTCACGGAAGCAGTTCGGTGAGCGCAGTTGGATCTCTCGGGACCAGGACATTCAGCCTGACGGTCAGAGTTCGCCGGCAAGCGTGGAATTGCGTGCCCCTGAAGAAAGTCGGTAATATTGACCACGCACCTCTTCACGCTTTTGTCACGGATACTGACATTGGCTAGGCGCTGATGCGGCGAGTTACCCGTGTGTCCGGCCCGGACACGTAAGTTATGGAGCCGGCGGAGGGATTTGAACCCCCGACCCTCTGATTACAAATCAGATGCTCTACCAACTGAGCTACGCCGGCACAAGCGTCGGTTGATAACGAGTATACCGCAGGGCTCCTCCTGGCTCTCCCGCCTGGCTCTCCCGTCTAGCCCCAGAGGTAGAACAGCACCATGAGATAAATCCACAGGCCGTCCAGAAAATGCCAGAAGATCGCGCTGCAATCGATCGCGGTGCGTTTGGCCGGCCCGAGGCTGTACTGCAACGCCTTCACGTCCACGTACACCAGCGCGGTCAGGCCGCCGATCAGATGCGCGGCATGCGACGCCGTCAGGATGTAAAAGAACGCCGTGCTCGGGTTGGAAGCCACATAGACGCCGGCCTCTCTCAGTTCGCGCCAGGCCAGAGCCTGTCCTACCAGGAAGAGGACTCCCAGAGCGGTTCCGGCGGTCCACCAGCGGTTGAAGCGGAGGCGGTCGCCGGCCTGGAGCCGGCGTCGTGCTCTCTCCAGGGCGATGCTGGATGCCAGCAGCACCCCGGTGTTGGCCCACAGGATCCGCGGCTTGTGCATCGTAACCCAATTGGCTGACAGTTCCCGGCGCATCAGCAGAGCGGCGGTGAATGCCAGAAACACCATCGTGCTGGCGACCAGGAGCAGATAGACGAGAATCAGCGAGGCGCGCCGTGACGATCCGGTGGGACCCGGGCCTCCCGGTGGACGGTCGCCGCCCCACCCTGTTTCGATCGGCGGCAGCGGCGGACCTTGTCCGATAGAGGCCTCAGGCAACGGCAGGTAGAGAAAGCCCGGCTTTCAGCAAGGCCCGTTGCAGCATGTTGACTGCGTGGACCTCCGGCACGTTCCGCGCTATCGAGATCTCCGAAACGAGCATGTGGCGCGCCCGTTCCAGCATCTTCTTTTCGCGGAACGATAGCGGCTTCTCCAGATGAATCTGGAGCAGCCCTTTGAAGACCTCGGCGGCTTTCAGCAGACTGCCGCTTTGCATCTTCTCTGTGTTCTCCTTGAACCGTACTTTCCAATCGGAGTTCGTAATGCAACTTCCGTTGGCCAGGTACGAAAGCACACGCGAGATCTCCCGGTCCTTGGTTACCCGGCGAAGACCGATATTGGCTGCGTTGGAAAAAGGAACCAGCACCGTCACGCTGTTGTAACCGAATCGAAGCAGATAAAACCGCTCAAACGCAGTTCCAAACGAGCGGGTGCTGATGTTTTCGATCGTCCCAACCCCTTGGTTGGGATACACGACCTTATCACCGATTTGGAAGGTCATACGGGGTCCCCCACAAACCACCGTGATTTAGTTGCCCCTCAAAAATGCCGGATGCGATTTCTGATGTTACGCTTCGAAATCGGGTCTGTCAAGAGGTAGGGACACGAAAAACGCCAATTGACGGCACTTTCGGCGCACCCCGCCAGGCCGATCCGAACCCGGGGGCGACGCTAACCGCGAATTAAAACGGACGAAAGTGCGCTCCGATACACCCCGCGCGGGTGGCGCGGTTTTCCACATCGGTTCTCTAGGCGCTGGCCTTGGAGACCGCTGCGTGGCGGCCGGAGGCCCCTCGTTCTTCCAGCAGCAATCGGCGCAAACTACGAAGGTCATTCAAGATGCGCCGGCTTGTGGTGATGTGTAAATTGAGTTTGGCCAGGTTGTAGGAAACCAGGATCAAGGCTTCCTTGCGTCGCTCGGCGCCCTCGCCATTGGCGGCGGCAATTTCCGCCTCCACCTCGCGCCGGGCTTCGGCGAGCGCTTCCGCGAGCAGGGCAACGTACTCGTGGGATCCCTCGATGCTGTCAAACGGCGTCTCGGCTTCGTCGCGCACTCCACGCCTCCCAAATCGGGGATTGCCTTCTCTGTTTTCGGGTCACCCCATTTTCGCACGAAAGGCCCCTGGCGCAGCCAGGCATTTTTCGCCGGTAAATGGGGCCGGGCCCGGATTCAACCATGCCCGGTATGGTTGGAACGTTTAGAACTGCGGGCGTCGAGACCGCCGGCAGCGGCCGCCGAGGGGCCTTTCATTGTGCGTTCATGTGCCGGCGCGCACAATATAAGGAGTGCGGATTCTGCTGGTGGAAGACGAATCCCGGGTAGCCGGCGTTGTCGCCAAGGGTTTGCGCGAGCAGGCTTATGCCGTGGACCTCGCGGCCGATGGGGAGCAGGCTCTGCATCTGGGCTCGGTCAATGAATACGATCTCGTCATCCTGGACGTCATGCTGCCGCGCAAGGACGGCCATGCGGTCTGCCGGGAACTCCGCGCCCAAGGCCGGCGCGTGCCGATCCTGATGCTGACGGCGCGCGGCTCCGTGGACGACCGCGTGGCGGGGCTGGATTCCGGCGCCGATGATTACCTCGTCAAGCCGTTCGATTTCAAAGAACTGCTGGCCCGCGTCCGCGCCCTGCTGCGGCGGTCCGCGGTGCTGCGGCCGGAACGCCTGCAAATCGCCGATCTGACGCTCGATACCGCCAGCCACTCCGTCACCCGCGCCGGCAAACGCGTCGAACTCACCGCCAAGGAATACGCCCTGCTCGAGTTTCTGGTCCTCAACGAAGGCGTGGTCGTCGGCCGCGAGCAGATCGCGCAGCATGTCTGGGACGAAAACTTCGATCCGTTCTCGAACGTGATCGACGTCTACATTAAACGTCTCCGCGCGAAGCTTGACACCGGTTCGGCGCGGCGCCTCATTCACACCAGACGCGGCGAGGGTTACCTGCTGGCCGCGACCCGGGGAACCGCCGATGATTAGAACCCTCCGGCTGCGGCTCACCGCATGGTATCTGGCGTTTTTTTCCGCCCTCTTTTTGTTGTTGTGCGTGCTGCTGTATGGCGCCCTGTCGCGCGGCATGCAGCGCCGTCTGGACGCGACGCTGGCTTCGCAGGCCGGAACCGCCGCCAAGCTCTTCCAGGAAGAGCTCGAAGAGATGCACGGCGATGCGGAGGGCGCCGCCGCCGACGTGCTGGCGGAGCTTCAGCCGTCCGGGCAGGTAGTCGCGATTCTGGAAGACACCCGGATCCTCGCCGGGGGAACCGCGGCGCAACAGCCGGAACTGGTCGCGGCGGCAAATGCGGCGCGCGCCGCGCAGGCGGAGGAAACGGTCATCGGGCTGCCCCGCTGGGGAGCTTATGGCGCGCGCGCCGCCGCCCGCCGCTTCTCCGATCGCGGGCGAAGCTTTACCGTGCTGGCGGTGGAATCGCTGGATTCCATTGCCGCCGATTTGCGTTCCTTGCGCCGCGCGCTCGCGCTTGCTCTGCCGCTGCTCATCCTGATTGCCGGAGCGGGCGGGTATTGGCTGACGCGCCGCGGGCTGGCGCCGCTCGGCGCCATGGCCACGCAGGCGAAATCGATCACCAGCCGGAATCTCCAGGCGCGCCTGGAAATCGGGAACGCCGCGGAGGAATTAGGCCTGCTCGCGACGTCGTTCAACGAGCTGCTGTCGCGGCTCGACCAGTCGTTTGAGAGTATGCGCCGCTTCGTGCAGGATGCCTCGCACGAGCTGCGCACGCCGTTAGCCGTAATTCGCGGCGAAGCCGACGTGGCGCTCTCCCGGGAGCGCACCGCCGGCGAATACCGCGACTCGCTGGCCACCATCCAGCAGGAGTCGCAGCGCCTTTCCCGGCTGGTCGACGATTTATTGAATCTGGCCCGCGCCGATGCCGGGCGGGTGCAGTTGCGGATCGAGGAACTCTATCTCAACGATCTGCTCGCCGAGTGCTGCCGTTCCTTGCAGCCGCTCGCCGCCGCCCGGAACATCGAACTGCAATGCCGCTGCGCCGAGGACGTTTCGTTCCGCGGCGATGAAGGCCTGCTGCGGCGCATGGTGATCAACCTGCTCGATAACGCGCTCCGCTACACGCCGCCGGGCGGGACCGTCTCGGCCACCCTGGAAACGCAAGGCCCCGATGTGCGGATCCGGATCGCGGATACCGGAATCGGCATTGCGCCCGAAGCCGCGCAGCGGGTTTTCGAGCGTTTCTACCGCGCCGATGAATCGCGGTCGCGCCAGCAGGATGGCTTCGGTCTCGGGCTTTCGATTGTCAAATGGATCGCCGAATCGCATCATGGCGCGGTCGAACTGAACAGCCGGCCGGGCGCGGGCAGCACCTTCACCGTGCGGCTGGCGCGAAATTAGGCCGGCTTCAGATCTTCTGCACGCGCCGCAGCGTGTACAGCTCCGGCTTCATGTTCTGCGATTCGAAGCGCTTCCAGTCGTCGTTGACGTGAATGAGCTTGCCGCTGATGTGATTGGAATGCTCGGAGGCGAGGAATAGAGCAAGCTGGATCTGCTTTTCCGCCGCGACGCCGCCGGTGATGCGGATGCGCTCGGCTTCGTAAATTTCCTTATGCCCCGCCAGCGCCTCGCCGGCATGCAGCACCTCGTCGGTCATGTGGGTGTAGGAGGCGCCGGGCGCCATGCAGTTGACCTGGACGTTGTGATCGCGAACTTCGTCGGCGAGGCATTCCGCGAACCGCACCAGCCCCGTTTTGGCGGCCGCGTAGGCCGTGAAGTTCGGACGGGAGTAGGCCGAACCGCCGCCCCCGATCAGAATGATTTTGCCGGATCGCTTTTCGATCATCCCCGGCAGCGCCGCGCGGCACGCATTGGCCGAGCCGATCAGGTTGATTTCGATCGTCTCGTTCCATGCCTTGGCTTTCGTCGTGAGGAAGGGGCCCACCGGACCCTGCACGCCGGCCGCGACGACCAGAACGTCGAGGCAGCCAAAGACCGCCCGGATGCGGTCCACCGCGGCGCACATCTGCTCGAGATCGCGAACGTCGGCCCGGATGCGGAGCGCGTTGCCTCCGGCCTGCTCAATTTCGAGTTTCGCCAGATCCAATTCCGGCTGGCTGCGCGACAGCAGCCCCACGCGGGCGCCGGCCTGCGCAAACCCCATCGCCAGCCGCTTGCCGATACCGCGGCCGGCGCCGGCAATCAGGACGCTCTTCTCGTGGAGGTTGATCAATCAGTTCTCCACGCGGGCATCGAAGATTCCAGTCTCGACCCGGCCCCCGCGCTTTACTTGTACAAACAGCCGGTAGGCTCCAGGCTTGGGAAATCCGTATGGAAACGATACCTCGGCGGGCGGCCTGCCTTCCATCGTCATCATGTGACCGGCGTGCGGGCCGGCGCTGCCATCCGCCGCGGCGGCCACCGCTAGCGCCGCCATGGGGACCGATCCCGACGGATGCACGTGCGCGAAAACGCTGCCATCGGGAGTGACGAAGGCGGCATGGCCCTGCATCCCCATGTACAGCTCCATGTCATTCGCCGGCCGGCCGGCGGCGTCTTCCACGCGAAAACGGAATTCATACGGGCGGCGGGCGTGAAACACCTCCGGCCCGCGTTCCCACACCATTCGATATCCGTCCGGCAGCGCCGCCACATTGCGATTGTAATCCGCTTGCTCCAGCGGCGGCCCGGCGCCGCCTGCGTCGTCGCCTGCCAGCGGCTGACCGCTGATTGCCGGCAGGTCCACTTCCGCCGTGGCCGTATCCGGGAACCCGCTCGCATGCACGATGTCCCCGTACATTCGATAGCGCCCCGGCGGCATGTCCGGCAAGGCTTGGGTGAAGGTGGCGGGCCCGGTGAGCGACGGATGGAGATGCCAGACCCGGTCCATCCGGGGGACGTGGATCACGTAAAGGTGCATGAGGTGGCCGTGGTCGGGCAGCAGATCGTCAGTCTGACGGGTGAGCCAGCCCGGATCTTCCAGGCGCAGCACCAGCCGGTTGCCGCCTTCTATGTTCGTCTCCAGCCGAAGCGGCTTGAACACCTTGCCCGCGTACACACCGGCTTCTGCGTTCCACCACGAATTGCCCAGCCAGACTGCCGCCGCAAGCGCCACGGCTGTGGCCGCCATCGCAATCCGCGCGCGGCGTTTATGCAGGGCATCCGGCTCCTTTCCAGGAGGGAGTTGGGCTTCCCGCGCGGCCGCGCCGATGATGCTTACCACTCCCAGCGCGAGCACCAACCCGAGAACGATCAGGAGGCCCGCGAGCGCGCGCTGCATGCCCAGCACCCGTGTGGACAGCGCCGGCACCGGCACGGAGAGCGTTCCGGGACCGCGGGCGCCGTCGACCGAGACCCGCACCTGCCACGATCCCGTTCCCATCAGCCACAGCGAGCCCGTATAGAATTGCGGGTCCTCGTTCGAAGGCTTGGCCACGTCTGGAATGGGGGCGAGTTTGGCGCCCGGCCCGGTCATCGGCAACGGAACGATGCGCACCTGACGCACCTCGCGCGATGCGGAGCGGATCTCGACTTCGGCCACGCCGGGGATCACCTGCGGCGGGCGGATCGTCACCATCAAATGGTAGGGCCCCGCTTCGCTTTCGTAGAACACGTCCGGACTGCCGACATGCGCGAGCAGCGGCAGCGCGCAGAGCCCGATGAGCAGACGCTTCATCGCTATCTCCGGATCCGCTGCATGCGGTCGCCGGCCGCAAACCCGATCCGCATCAAAATCGCGGAAATCGCAAACGCCAGCGCCATTTCCCGCCAAAACGCCGCGGGCCCTTCCGGCCGCACGAACAGGTAGCGCGCATACAGCGAATTCGGGTTCGTGTTGTAGCCGAAATAGATGGTTCCGAAAAACCAGTTGCGGGCCGCGGGCGTCATCAGGAACGTGGCGAACGGCCATTGGGCCGCCACGAACGCGGCCAGGAACACCGCGGCGGAAGCCAGCGATTGTTTCCACGCCGCCCACTGCGCCGTGTGCCGCCAGAGCAGATCGAGCGCCAGCGCCGGCACGATCAGCAGCAGCGGGAATTCCGGCGGCGTGAATTGCTTCACGGGATAGTAGACCGGCCCGAGCTTGGGTTCGGCCGGAAACAGCGGCAGAATCCAGCTCATCAGCAGGACAAAAATGGTGTAGACGCCCGCCATCGCGGTGGCCGCCCATTTGTATCGCGAGGCGCGCGCCCCAACCGCCAGAATGACCGGCGCCGCGGTCGCCACCACTCGATAGAACGAACCGGTGTGCATCGCGGAACGGAACGTCAGCTCCATTTCGAGCACCATGGCGCACACCAGGATCATGCCGCCGACGTAAAGAAAGAGAGCCAGCATCCGCCCGCGCTCATCCGCCGGCGCGCGGTTGACGTATCCCAGAATGAGAATGTGCGCGCCGATATTCACCCCGATGATGCCGAGCGCCAAGACCATATGGGGCGGGCTGAGAATTTTGACGTCGAGCCCATATGCGTCGTGCCACCAGTTATCGAACGGAGCGGACGTCAGCATGGCGATGCCGCCCCACGCGGCAATGAATGCGCCGAACGGTCCGCGGAAACCCCAGATGCGCACCGAAGAGCGGCGCAGCGGAGAATCGCTCCGCAGCGTCGTCGAAAGGATCAAATACGCGCACGCCAGGCCGGCCAAAACGCCGCAAAGGTGGATCGCCAGATGAGCGGGAGTCCAAAAGGTATCGCGGCCGATCGACCGGTGCCACGAAATATCCCAGTGCACCCCGATCATCGCCGACGTCACCGCCGCGACCGAGCACCAGACATACCACGGGATGCGGGTCCGGACGCCTACAATGGGAGCAGCAGCACTCAATCAACGATTATAGAACCGCATCCGTAACGGGTGCGGCATACCAAATTTGGAGGGGAAATTTCATGTCAGGCACAGCCCAGCCGGACGCAATGCCGGCAAACGCGCAGATGATGCAGTTGCTCATCGGAAAATGGATTTCGGCGTCGATTTCGGCCGCGGCGGAGTTGGGAATCGCCGACCTTCTCGCCGGCGGGGACAAGACCGTCGACCAACTGGCCGCCGCCTCATCCACCGATCCGTCCTCGCTGTACCGGCTCTTGCGCGCTCTCGCGAGCGTCGGGGTATTTGCCGAAACTGAGCCTCGGACGTTCACGCTGACCCCTCTCGCCCAGTGCCTGCGCGGCGACGCGCCGGATTCGATGAAGCAGTTCGCGCGCTTCGTGGCCATGCCCGCCGCCACGCGCGCCTGGGAAAACCTGCTCCATTGCGTCAAAACGGGCCAGAGCGGCCTGCGGAAAGCGTTTGATCTTCCGAATCCGTTTGAATACTTCAAGACGCACCCCGAGGAAGCGGCGATCTTCGACGGAGCCATGACCGATAACAGCCGGCAGAGCGCTCCGGCGGTCGCCGAGGCTTATGATTTCGGCCGCTTTCGGCAGCTGGTGGATGTCGCCGGCGGCCGCGGCCTGCTGCTGGCGACCATTCTGCAACGCTATCCGAACTTGCATGGCGTCCTGTTCGATCTGCCGCCGGTCATTGCCGGCGCCAAAAGCTCCCTGGCATCGTACGGGCTGGACGGCCGCTGCCAACTGATCGGCGGAGATTTCTTCCAGACGGTGCCGGCGGGCGCCGATGCCTACATGCTGAAGCACATCATCCACGATTGGGACGATGAGCGCTCGCTGGCGATCCTCCGGAATATTCGGAAGGCCGTCGATGGCTCCGGGCGGCTGCTGGTGCTGGAGGCGGTCATCGAGCCGGGGAACGAGCCATCCTTCGCCAAATTGCTCGACCTGGAAATGCTGGTCATTCCCGGAGGGCGCGAGCGCACGGCCCAGGAGTATCGCGACCTGCTGGCCGGGGCCGGTTTCCAACTCACTGCAATCCACGGAACCGCGTCGCCTACCAGCATTATCGAAGGCGTGCCGGTCTAGCCGGCATGCCTACTTTACGTTGATGGTGCCGCGGCAGTTCTTCGCTCCGCAGCAGCACGGGATCCTCTCCACGTTTTTGGAAAACAGGTAGTCGATGGTCAGCTCTTCGCCGCGGCGGATGTCGCGCTTGCTCCAGTAGAGGATGTGCCCTTTGTGGATCGAGCTGCGGAGGTTGGGATCGCAGCTATGGTTAATGATCTCCGCCCCGCTGCCTCCGACCGCGCCGTCGATCGTCCAGTAGTCGTCGAGCGTGAACAGATAGGTAAACGATCCCTCCCCGCGCCGCTTGGTTTCGCGGCGGCTGATCCTTTCGCCGGTGTACTCGATCACCTTGCGCCGGGCGGGGATGAACTCTTCCGCGTAGACGCCGCGTTGATGGATTTTCGATTCGCGGATGGAAAGCCGGAACGGCGTGTACCGCGAGTCAATCGTCGGGGAAGCAACCAGGACGCTGGCCATGGAGAACGTTTCTCCGATTGTAGCCAAGGACCGCTTGTCAACGGAAGATCCCCACCGGGGTGTGGTGTGTTCGTCGCTATAAAAAAATCCAATCCTTCCCATAGAAACGTTGCGCTTGGTGGTGCGGGGGGTCTATAAGACAATGAATCTTCCGCATCGCCCTGTTCGCGAAGGGTTTCCATGATGAAACACCATTACAAGCTCTGTCTGCTTCCCTTGCTCGGCGCGCCCGCGGCACTGTGCGCGCAAACCAGCCCTGACCTGCAATCGAGATTAGCGGCGGTCGAAGCGGCGGCGAAATCGGCGCAAAGCGCCGGTGACAACGCCTGGATGCTTGTCAGTTCCGCTCTGGTGCTGATGATGACCGGCCCGGGATTGGCGCTGTTTTACGGCGGCCTGGTCCGCAGGAAGAATGTCCTCGCCACCATGATGCAGAGCTTCATCATGATGGCCGTAGTCACGGTCATCTGGGCGGTAGTGGGCTACAGCCTCGCCTTCGGCGGCGACGGTCCGTTTCTCGGCGACCTCCGGTTCGCGCTCCTGAACAATGTCGGCAGCGCGCCCAACGCCGATTACGCTCCCACGATTCCCCACCAGACCTTCATGGTTTATCAGCTCATGTTCGCCATCATCACCCCGGCGCTCATCTGCGGAGCGTTCGCCGAACGCATGAAATTCAGCGCCATGCTGCTGTTCATGACGCTCTGGACGCTGCTCGTATACTTCCCGCAGGCGCACATGGTGTGGGGCAAGGGCGGCCTGCTGAACGCGTCGCTGGGCGGCAAGATTCCGTGTTTCGATTTCGCGGGCGGAACCGTGGTCCACATCACTTCCGGGGTCTCGGCTTTGGTCTGCGCGCTCTACCTCGGCAAACGCGTTGGATTTCCGAGCGACGCCATGAAGCCTCATAACCTGGTCATCAGCTTCATCGGCGCCTGCCTGCTCTGGGTAGGCTGGTTCGGTTTTAATGCGGGCAGCGCGCTCGCGGCTTCCGGACTGGCTACCAGCGCGTTTGTCGCGACGCACTTCGGCGCGGCCGCGGCGGCGCTCGGATGGGTGATCGCGGAATGGATCCACAACGGCAAGCCGAGTGTGTTGGGCGGCATTTCGGGCTGCGTCGCCGGGCTGGTGGCGATCACGCCGGCTTCCGGTTTCGTGAAACCGTTTCCGGCTTTGTTGATCGGGTTCGCGGCCGGCCTGTTCTGTTTCTGGATGGTCGCCAGTGTCAAGCACCGGTTCGGCTACGACGATTCGCTCGACGCCTTCGGCGTCCACGGCATGGGAGGAACGCTCGGCGCGCTGCTGACCGGCATCTTCGCCACCAGCGCGGTCAATGACAGCTTCAAGGATTCTTCGGGCAAGGTGATGGCCTTGGGTCTGGTGGACGGCCATGCCTCGCAGGTGCTCAACCAGGCGGCCGGCTGCGCCATCGCCTGGGGACTCGCGATCGTCGGGACCCTCATTATTCTCAAAGTCTGCGATCTGACGATCGGGCTGCGTGTTCGAAAGGAACAGGAAATTCAAGGGCTGGATCTCAGCCTGCACGGAGAAGAAGGATACATCTTTGAGTCCTGAGGCCGCTCCCGCACGGCCGCGGTTGCGAAGCGGCGGCCGGGTGGCGCTGAACCACGGAGTGGCGGACGCTGGCTCCCCAAGTTAGGATGAGGCGATGAAGAAGATCGAAGCGATCATTCAGCCGTTCAAGCTCGACGAAGTGAAAGAGGCGCTGAAAGGCATCGGTATTGATGGGATGACCATCACGGAAGTTCGCGGGCACGGACGCCAGAAGGGTCATAAAGAGGTGTACCGCGGGCAGGAGTACAACGTTGATTTGCTGCCCAAGGTCAAGATTGAGATGGTGGTGGCGTCCGGCCGCTCCGAAGAGGTGATCAAGACGCTGGCGTTCGCCGCGCGCACCGGCAAGATCGGCGACGGAAAGATCTTCGTCTACGACGTCGCCGAAGCCATCCGCATCCGGAACGACGATCGTGGGGAAAGTGCCCTCTAGCCTCGAGACCATTCAGGAATCCTTTTTGGCGACGGGGGACCCCCTCGCCGCTCTCGCCCAACGCACCGCGCAGGTGGATGCCACGGTAACCGAACGCGCCCAGGCGCTGCTGTTTCCGGCCGCGCGCTCCGGCGTCGCGGTGGTTGCGGTGGGAGGCTACGGACGCCGGCATCTGTTCCCCTATTCCGATGTCGACCTGCTCCTGCTGTTTGAATCCGAGCGCCTGGCCCTCGGCTGCCGCGAGGCCATCTCGGCCTTTCTCCAGGCGCTCTGGGACTCGGGGATGCGGGTGAGCCACTCGGTCCGCACGCCGGCCGAATGCACCGAAGTGCACAACGACAACATCGAGCTGAACGTCAGCCTGCTGGACCAGCGCTACCTCGCGGGTGACCGCTCGCTGTACGGCAAGCTCGCCGAGAAGCTGCCGCGATTCATCGCCGCCAACCGCGTTTCCCTGATCCGCAATCTGTCTCAGCTCACGCGGGAACGCCACGCCAAATTCGCCGATACCTTTTACCACCTGGAGCCGAATGTCAAAGAGACTCCCGGAAGTCTTCGCGATTACCAGCTTCTTTGCTGGCTGGCCCAGATGCGGGAAACCGAGCCGGGCCGTCTCGGCCAGGCGGACCCCGCGCCCGAACTGGCGGAGGCGTTCCGCTTCCTCGCCCGCCTGCGGTGCTATCTGCACAGCCGCTCCGGCCGCGACAACAATGTGCTGTCGTTCGAAATGCAGGACGCCATGGCGGACCAGTGGCGGGACGGCGATCCGGCCTTGTGGATGCGCGAGTATTACCGCCACGCGCGCGCGGTCTACCGCGCCGCCGTCTATCAACTGGAAACCAACGAAGCGCAATCCAGCTCTCTGTTCGCCCAGTTCCGCGACTGGCGCTCGCGGCTGGCGAACGCGGATTTCAGCGTGCACCGCGAGCGCGCCCACTTCCGGTCGCCGCAGCGGCTCGAAGTGGAACCGGAGCTTACCCTTCGCCTGTTCGAGTTCGTGGCGCGGCATGGCATCCGGCCTTCCCTCGAAGCGGTGCAGCAGATTGAAGCCCGCCGCCAGCGTCTGCGCGAGCACTTCGCCGAACCGCGGCCGCTGTGGCCGGCGCTGATCCCGATCCTGACCTTGCCTCACGCCCCCGCGGCCTTGAGCTCGATGCACGAGACCGGCCTCCTGACGGCGGTGTTCCCCGAGCTCGATGGCATTGAGTGCCTCGTGGTGCGCGACTTTTATCACCGCTATACCGTGGACGAGCACACGCTGGTGGCAATCCAATCCTTGTGGGAGCTGAAGAACTCCACCGAAGCCGTGCTGAAGGCGTTCGCGGACCTTTGGGCCGAGATGCCGGCGCCCGCTCCCCTGGTTTTCGCGCTTCTCTTTCATGACTCCGGCAAGGGCACCGGAGAAGACCACGTGCAGGCGTCGCTGCGTCTGGCTGAAAGCGCCATGAAACGCATCCAGATGCCGGCCCAGGAGCGGGAGACGGTGCGCTTCCTGATCGGCAAGCACCTGGCGCTTTCTTCGGCTTTGCAATCGCGCGACATCTACGATCCGCAAACCGTGCGCGACGTCGCCCACCAGGTGGAAACGGTCGAGCGGCTCAAAGCCCTCACCCTGATGACCTACGCCGACATCACCGCCGTCAACCCCGCCGTGATGACGCCCTGGCGCGCCCAATCTTTGTGGCAGCTGTACCTGTCGGTGTACAACGAGCTGACCCGCGAGCTGGAAACCGAGAGAATTGAAATCGATCCTTCCGCTTCTCCGCAGCGGCGCGAGTTTCTCCAGGGTTTCCCCACCCGTTATCTGCGCACTCACACGGAAGCCGAGATCGACCAGCACATCGCGCTGGAGGAAAGAAGCCGAAAGCGCGGCGTCGCCGTGGACATTGAAAAGATCGAGACGGCGTACCGGCTGACCATGGTGACGACCTCGGACCGGCCGGGCCTGTTCGCGGCCGTCGCCGGGACGCTCTCCAGCTTCGGCATGAACATTCTCAAAGCGGAAGCGTTTTCCAACCGGCGGGGGCTGATTCTGGATACGTTTACGTTTGCCGATCCGAACCGCACGCTGGAGCTGAACCCCACCGAAACGGATCGCCTGCGCGCCATTGCGGAACGCGTGATTACAGGCAAGACGGACGTGCGCGAGTTACTGAAGAACCGCCCCAAGCCCGCCCTGCCCAGCCGCCACGCGCGGATTCCCGCGGCCGTGGCCTTCGACAACGACGCCGCCACCAGCGCCACCCTGGTCGAAATTGTGGCCGAGGACCGGCCCGGGCTGCTCTACGACCTTGCCTCCGCGATCGCGCAGGCCGACTGCAACATCGAGGTGGTCCTCATCGATACCCAGGCGCATAAGGCAATCGACGTCTTTTACGTGACGGCGTCCGGAAAAAAGCTGGATGCCCAGCGTCAAACCATCCTCGAAGCGGCGCTGCGTCAAGCCGTCGAGCCGGCTTGACGGTAATTACGCGGGAACGATCTGGACGTTCATCCCTTCCGGATCGACGATGTGATACCCGGCATCCAGATTGTCCGACGGCGTCAGCCCGAATTCTTTCAACTGCTGCGTCACCGCCTCGCGGTTAAAGCCTTCGACTCCGATGGCGAAGTGATCCACGATTCCGGTGGGGCTTTTGTGATGCAGGGAAACCAGCGCGCGGCCCACGCCCAGCCGCACGATCTCGTTGGGCTTGTCCTCGCCCACTACCTTCAAACCGAAAACTTTTTGGTAAAACGCTACCGCGCGCGGCAGGTCGGTCACCTGGATACTGACGTGGTCGATCTTTGCCGCCTTCAGGCTGGAAGGCTGGGCTTGCGCCGCCGCGCCTCCCGCCGCGGCTAGCACAGTGAGCCCCTCGACCAGTTCGCGGCGGGTCAAGACGCCCCGTTCAAAGCGGTTCAACAGGTTGGAAATGACGGCTTGCATGGCAGACCTCCTTAGTCCCTTTTGCAATCTGAACGATTTTACTCCGAGGGCGAAGCGCCGAGGACGGGAGACGTGGTTTGACAAGTAAGTCAGCACTTACTTATACTGGAACGAAATGCTCCAAATTCAGTCCCAGCCCCGCCCTCGTATGTCGGGGAACGACCGGCGGAACCAGTTGCTGGAAGCGGCCCTGGAAGTGTTTTCTCGGAAAGGCTTTGAAGGCACCACCACAAAGGAGGTGGCGGCCCTCGCGGGGGTGACCGAGGCCATCATTTTCCGGCATTTCCCGACCAAGCAGGCCCTCTATGAAGCCGTCCTGGATCATCACGTACAGTCCTCGGATTTGCAGGAGTGGCTGGTCGAGATCCGCCGCTGGATGGACCAGAACAACGACGAAGAGGTGCTGCGCTCCATCGCCGCGGCGATTTTGAAGGCCTACCGGGCGGATGCCCGCTACGAACGCGTGCTGCTGTTCGCCGCGCTGGAGGGGCACGAACTGGGGCTCGCGCACAACCGGCAACTCGTGGCTCCCATCTACGAACTGCTGCGCGACTATTTCGCGCGGCGGCAGCAGGAAGGCGCCATCGGCGATTTGAACCCGGGAGCCATCATCGGCGCGATTGCGGGGATGACGAAGAACCACGCCATGATCACGCAACTGTTCGGGTACAGCACCGAAGGCACCACCGACGAGGAGGTCGTCGAAAATTTCGTTCGGATCACCATGAACGGAATCCGGCCGGTCTCCGCAGAATCAAACACGGTAAAGAAATGATTCGCTTCGCTATATTCACCACACTCAGCGCCTGTCTGTTCACCGCTGCCTGCTCGAAGCAGACGCAGACCGTCAACGCGCAGCAAAGTCCGGCAATCGTCACCGTGGCGGCTGCGCAAGCCACGGTCAAGACCGTCCCCGCGTCATTTGAAGAGACCGGGACATTCACCGCCGATGAAACTTCGGACGTCGCGCCGCTGGTTGCGGGCCGGGTCGTGGCGACGCCGGTCGATGTGGGCGACTTCGTCAAGGCCGGGCAGGTCATCTGCGAACTCGATCACCGCGATGCCCAGTTGAAACTCGATCAGGCCAAAGCGCAGCTCGACCAGGCGGTCTTTGCGGTGCGGCAGGCGGAATCGCGGATCGGCGTCACGCAAGGCTCGGAATTCGATGTCAACAAGGTGCCGGAAGTCGCGGCGGCCAAAGCCAACTACGAATCGGCTCTGTCGCAAGCCAAGCTGGCCGCGGCCGATGTGAAGCGCTATGAAGCGCTGGTCCGCACCGGCGACGTTTCCCGCGCCACGTATGACAAGGTCAAAACCCAGCAGGAGACGGCCGACGCCCAGGCGAATGCGGTGAAGCAGCAATATGAGGCGGCCCTGAACCTCGCGCGCCAGAACTACCGGGGCATCGAGTGGTCGGAAGCGTCGCTGGAGGCGGCGCGCTCGCAGCTCGCGCAGGCGCAGAAAGCCCTGGACGACACCACCATCCGGGCGCCCTTCGACGGCTTCATCGCCGCCCGTCCGGTAGCCGCGGGGGAATACGTCGCTTTGACCAACAAGATCGCCACCATTGTGCGGGTCGGGCTCATGAAGCTCCAGCTGCAGACGCCGGAGCAGCGGGCAGGGCAGACGCGCATCGGCATGATGGTCATGGCGCGGGTGGCCGCCTATCCCAATCGCGAGTTTTCCGGAAAGGTGACCGCGATCAATCCATCGGTGGATCCGAATTCGCGCGTGTTCACGGTGGAAGCCCGTTTTGAAAACCCCAAAGGCGAGCTTCGGCCCGGCATGTTCGCCACCGCGCGGGTCTTGCTGCCCGGCGGCGAGAATGCGGTGTTCATTCCGCGCAAGGCCGTGATCCGCGACAAAACCACCGACTCCTACCAGCTGTTCACGATCGAGGGCGGCAAGGCCCATCTGCGGGTCGTGGTCCTCGGAGATGTGGACGGAGACCTGGTGCGCATCAACTCCGGCCTGTCGGGCGGCGACCGCGTCGCCACCACCAACCAAAGCGAGCTGTTCGACGGCGCGCCGGTTCAGACCAAGTCATAGAAAGAGCGATTCATGCACGCGTTAGCGCGACTCTGCGTAAAGAGGCCCGTCTTCGCGACCATGCTGGTGCTGTCGCTGGTCGTGGTCGGAGTGTTTTCGTATTTCAGCCTCGGGCTCGACCTGTTCCCGAAAATCGATATCCCGACGGTCTCGGTGACGGTATCGAATCCCGGCGCCTCGCCGGAAGAAATTGAGACCGAGATCACGAAGAAGATCGAGGACACGGTCAACACCATCAGCCAGGTGGACGAGGTCCGTTCGACCTCCTCGGAAGGCTTTTCGCTGGTGATCGTCACGTTCGAGCTTTCGAAGGACGGCGACGTGGCGGCCCAGGAAGTGCAGAACAAGGTCAACCTGATCGTGCCGCAGCTGCCGCAGAGCGCCAAGCAGCCGGTGATTCAGAAATTCGATCCGGACGCCACCCCGGTCATGCAGATTGCCGTCTCGGCGCCGCGCTCGCTGCGCGACGTCACCTTGATTGCCGACAAGCTGATCAAGCAGAAACTGGAGAACGCCAAGGGCGTCGGCGAGATCACGATTGTCGGCGGCGCCAATCGCGAGATCCACGTGATGGTGGACCCGGACCGGCTGCGCGCCTACAACCTGACGGTCACGAACGTGTTGAACGCCGTGCGCGCGCAAAACCTTGAACTGCCGGCCGGCACCCTGAACGCCGGGGCTCGGGAGTTCAACGTCCGGACCACGGGACGCATCACCGACGCCGCGCAGTTCAACGACATCACGATTGCCAACCGGGCCGATTACGTCGTGAAGGTGAAAGATATCGGGTATGCCGAGGATGCCGCCGCAGAGCCGCGCACCGCGTCCCGCCTCGACGGCAATCCGGCGGTCACCCTGATCGTTTCCAAGCAATCCGGCGTCAACACGGTCGCCACCGCGGATGCGGTGCGGCAGCGGCTTGCCGAGATTATGCCCGGCGTCCCGAAGGACGTCCGGGCCGACATCATCAGCGACCAATCCACGTTCATCCGGGCCTCGGTGGACAATATCAAGCACCACCTGATCGAAGGCAGCCTGTTCGCGAGCATCATCATTTTTCTGTTCCTGGCCAACATCCGCACCACCCTGATCGCGGCGATTGCGATCCCGACCTCGATCGTGTCCGCGTTCGCGCTCATGGCGGCCATGAACCTGACCCTGAACACCATTTCGATGCTGGCGCTGACCCTGATGGTCGGAATCGTGATCGACGACGCCATCATCGTGCTCGAGAACATCTTCCGCTATATCGAGGAGAAGCATCACTCGCCCTACGCGGCGGCGATGGAAGGCACCAAGGAGATCGGGCTGGCGGTGATGGCGACCACCCTGTCGCTGCTGGCGGTGTTTCTGCCGGTGGGATTCATGGGAGGAATTGTCGGCCGCTTCATGAGCTCGTTCGGCTTTACCTCGGCGTTCGCGATCGCGGTTTCGATGCTGGTCTCGTTCACCCTCACCCCCATGTTGTGCTCGCGGTTCGTGAAGCCGGCCCCGGCCGGCGGCGGCGGCCACACCTCGAAGGATTCCCGGCTTTTCCGCTTCCTCGACCGGCACTATACCCGGATGCTCGAATGGGCGATGGCTCACCGCAAGACCATGGTGGGTCTGTGCGTGGCGACGATCCTGAGCATCGTCCCGCTGTTTATCGTGGTGAACAAGAACTTCACGCCGCAGAACGACCAGAGCATGTACAACACGTACCTGCGCGCGCCGGAAGGCACGTCGCTCGCCGCCACCACCAACATGGCGGAATTGCTGGCGCAGGACATCCGGAAATTGCCCGGCGTCGACCACACGCTGACCACCATCGGCTCGGGCTCCGATAAATCGGTCAATACCGCCACCATTTTCGTGAAGCTGAAGGACCTCGACAAGCGGACCGTCAGCCAGTTCGATCTGATGGCGCGCACGCGGACGCTGTTCCGGAAGGTGCCGCCCGGCGTGGTGACCAGCGTCGGCCAGGTGAACCAGGTCGGCGGCAACGCGAATTTCAACCAGGCGGACGTCATGTATGCCATTCAGGGCCCTGACCTGGACAAACTCGCCAAATACTCCAATACGTTGCTCTCCAAGCTAAAGGCCATGCCGGGAACCGTGGACGTCGACAGTTCCTTGCGTGCCGGCACACCGGAAGTCCGGTTGGAGATCGACCGCGCGCGCGCGGCCGACCTCGGGGTTTCGGTCCAGGATATCGAGCAGGCGCTCAACACGCTGGTGGCCGGCCAGACCGCATCCCAGTTCGACGCGGGCGAGGATCAGTACGACATTGTGGTGCGGGCGCAGGAGCGCTTCCGCGGCAGCCCGGAAGGCTTGGCGAAGATGACCGTGCCTTCCACGAAGGTGGGCTCGGTCGGGTTGGACGAAGTGGTTCACATGCGTCCCGGCACCGGCCCGGCCTCGATCGAGCGCTTGAACCGCCAGCGCCAGGTCACGCTGCTGACCAATGTCTTGCCGGGCTATTCCCAATACGGAATCCAGCAGGCGCTTCTGCAGGCGACCAAGGACCTGGGGATGGACCCCGGCTACAGCGCGGCGCCCACCGGTCAATCGAAAGAACTGGGCCGGACGGGCTACTACTTCATCCTGGCGTTCTCCCTGACCTTCATCTTCATGTACATCGTGCTCGCGGCGCAGTTTGAATCGTTCGTGCACCCCATCACGATTCTGCTCACGCTGCCTCTGGCGATTCCGTTCGGGATTCTCTCGCTGCTGATCGGCGGCCAATCCGTCAACATTTTCTCGGGCCTGGGGCTGTTGCTGTTGTTCGGCATCGTCAAGAAGAACGCGATCCTGCAGATCGATCATACGAACGGGCTGCGGGCCTCCGGCATGAACCTGTACGACGCCATCATCCAGGCCAACCGCGACCGGCTGCGGCCGATTCTGATGACCACCGTGGCGCTGGTGGCCGGCATGCTGCCGCTGGTGATTTCGGGCGGAAGCGGAGCGGAACAGAACCGTTCCATCGGCGTGCTGGTGGTCGGAGGCCAGAGCTTGTGTCTCCTTCTGACGCTGCTGGCGGTGCCGGTGTTCTATTCTCTGTGGGACGACCTGGGGCGCTCGTTTTCGGCGGGCCGCGTCGGGCACTGGCGGGCCAGGCTCCGGGCGATGGTTCCGAAGCGCGCGCCGGTCGAGGCGCCGGTCGCGCATCAGGCGGAGGAAAACGCCTGATGCGCCGGTTCCCGATGACCGGCCTGTGCGCCGGCCTGCTGGCGATTTCCGCCTTTGCGCAAACTCCGGCGGAGCCTCCGATTCGAAATCTCGCCGAGGTGCCGCTGCCGCCCCGCATCGGCATCCTGGGACAGACCCGGATCAGCCTTCCCGAGGTCATCGAGCGCGTTTTGAAGAACGACCGGGATCTGGAGATCTCGCGCATCCTCCGCCAGGAAGCCGCCTATAACGTGACCGCGGCGAAGGGCGCCTACGATCCGGTGGCCGGCATGCGCGCCTATCACAGCAAAACCGTCACGCCGATTGCCTCCCTGATTGGCGGCGCGCCGAATGGCCAGCTGGTGCAGAACGAATGGAACGGAGCGCCGCAGCTCAGCGGCTTGATCCCGTGGAGCGGCGCTTCTTACACCATGACCTTCACCAATTCGCGCCAGGTCACCAACAGCACCTTCGCGACCGTCAATCCGCAGTATCCCACGTCGCTGCGCTTCGACTTCACACAGCCGCTGTGGCGCGGCCTGCGCTTCGACGACAACCGGTACCGGCTCGAGGTGGCGCGGAAGAACGACCGGCTCAGCGCGGAACAGTTTCGCCAGCGCGTCATCGACGTGGTCACGCAAGCCACCCAGGCTTATTGGGAACTCGTCTACGCCTCGCAGGCGTATGATGTCCAGACCCAGGCGGTGCAGCTTGCCGAGCAGCAGTACGCCAGCAACCGCCGGCAGGCCGAACAAGGCATCCTGTCTCCCATCGATGTGGTGGCGGCGCAGACGCAGGTGGCCACGTTCCAGCAGAATCTCTTTCTCGCGCAGCAGGCGCTGGCCCAGGCGGAAAACAATTTGAAAGCGCTGATTCTGCCCAACCGCAGCGACCTGATGTGGGGCACGGCCCTGGTTCCCGAAACGCCCGCCGATAGCGGAATCGTGCTGCCGGCGCTCGACGACGCGGTTCGGGAGGCGCTGCGCGCGAGGCCGGAGCTGGCCGTCAATGCCATCAACCTGGAGATCAACCGGCTGGACCAGCGGCGCAACGAAGAACAGGCCAAGCCGCGGGTCGACGCCTTCGCGACCCTGACGAGTTCCGGGCTCGCGGGGATTCCTCTTCCTCCCGGCCCCAATCCGTTCACCGCCGGATTCGTCGGCATCACCAATTACGTGAACCAACTGGGCGCGTTGGCCGGTCTGCCGCCCATGCCGCCGCTGGCTTTCACGTCGGGAGCGGGCATCCCCCCGGCGCTGAACGGCAGCTACGGGCAGTCGCTGAGCAATATCTGGAGCGGCAACTTCCCCACCGCGCAGTTCGGAGTACAGGTTTCGCTCCCTCTGCGAAACCGAACCGCGGAGGCGCAGGTGGCGGTTGCCGAAGCGGAAGGCCGGCGGCTTCGCGCGGTTCAGGACCAGGTGTCGATGGCCATTGAAGCCGATGTGCGCAACTCGATGCAGGCGGTGGTGTCCGCGCAGGCGCGGCTGGCGGCCGCGTCCGTCGCCAGCCGGTCCGCCGAGGAGCAATACGCCAGTGAGCAGCGCCAGCTGCAAGCCGGCACTTCGACGGTGTTCCTGGTGCTGCAGAGGCAGAGCGATCTCATCGCCGCCCGCAACCGGGAAGTGCGCGCGCGGGCCGACGTGGCCGAAGCCATCGCCAATTTCGAACGCGCGACGGCGCGAACGATTCAGGCTCACAACATTCAGTTACAGCCGTAAGTCGGCCCCGGCTAAAGGCCTCCGGACAAACGGATCCCGCAAATGGATTCTTTCCTTGCGGCGCAAAGTAAAATCGATGACGAACTACTGATCGGCTGGATGGCTCGCTGGCAGCCGCTCGGAAGCTGGAGAAAGGGCGCAAATGCTCGGCGGCATCGAAGCCGGGGGAACGAAATTCGTCTGTGGCGTGGGGAGCGCGCCGGAGGATCTGACGGTCGTTCAGGTGCCGACGAGATCGCCGGAGGCGACCATGGCGGACGTGCTTGCGTTTTTCCGGCAGCACGGCCCCGTGGAGGCGATTGGCATCGGCTCGTTTGGTCCAATCGATCGCGCTCGCGGGCGCATTACTTCGACGCCGAAAGCGGGCTGGCAGAATTTCGAAATCGTGGGCGCGCTTGGGGCGGCATTGGGAGTGCCGGTCGCCTTCGATACCGACGTGAACGCCGCCGCGCTGGCGGAGCTGCAGTGGGGGGCCGGGCGCGGTCTCACCGACTTTGTGTATCTGACGGTTGGCACCGGAATCGGCGGTGGCGCGGTCGTTAACAGCCGGCTGCTGCACGGCTCGGAACACCCGGAGATGGGACATCTGCGGATTCCGCGCGATCGCCTGGGCGACCCGTTTCCCGGCTGCTGCCCGTATCACGGCGATTGCCTGGAAGGGCTGGCCTCGGGACCGGCCATCGAAGCGCGCTGGGGCTGCCCGGCGGAGTCTCTGGCCGAAGGCCATGCGGCGTGGCGTCTGGAGGCGCGCTACCTGGCTCTTGGAATCGCAAACCTGGCCTGCGCGCTGGCGCCGCGGCGCGTCATCGCCGGAGGCGGGGTCATGCAGCACGCGCGCCTCTACGATCTGATTCGCATCGAGCTCGCTGAACTGCTGAACGGCTATGTGCCGCCGCCCGATGTGGTCCCGCCGGAATTGGGCGGGCGCGCCGGAGTCCTGGGCGCTCTGATTCTCGCCGGGCAGGCTCGCATGCCGGGCCGATAAAAGCATCGGGGTTATACTAGCTCTTTAGTTTTCCAATGGAAGTCACCCAGCGACAGCGGCTGCCTCTGCTGATCCTCGCGGCGGTTCTGCTTTTCAACGCGATTGTCCTCTGGCCCGATCTCGATCTCACCCGCCTGACGAATAACGATGATGTCTCGCATTTCACTCTGACCCAGGGAATGGTGGAAGCGGTCGAGCACGGGCGGAACCCGCTGGACTTCTGGAGCCCGGAGGGAGTCTTCGGATATCCCGAGATCCGCACGTACCAGCCGCTGGCGCATGCTGTGGTGGCCGCGCTCTACTTCGCTCTCGGGAAAACCGTCTCTCTGATGACGGTGTACAGCTGGGTCCACTATCTCGCGATCGTCCTGTTGCCGGCCAGTTTTTTTGCAATGGCGCTGCTGATCGGTTTCGCGCCGCTAACGGCGGCGGCGGTGGCCGTTCTCTCCCCGCTGATCGCGAACAACGCCCTCTTCGGGCTGGACTATCACAGCTTCGTCTGGCGCGGTTTTGGTTTGTTTCCGCAAGTGGTCGCCGCGAATCTCCTGCTGCTCTCGATCGGGTTTGGATACCGGGCCGTTCGCGAAGGCAGGCGCGTTGTCCTCACCGGCGTCCTGCTCGGCCTCACCGCCCTGGCGCACCTGATCTACGGTTACATGGGTGCGCTCACGCTGTCCCTGGTCGCCCTGATGCCGGCGGAGATTCCGCGAATGCGCCGGATCGTGCGCACCGTTTGGATCGGGCTCGTGGCCGCGGTCCTCTCCCTGTTTCAATTGCTGCCGTTGTGGCTCGACCGGGCCATCATCAATCACAGCAACACGGAGCCGTTGTACAAGTGGGATTCGTGGGGAGCCGGCCAGGTGCTCGCCTGGCTGTTTACGGGCAATCTGCTGGACTACGATCGCATTCCGGTGCTTTCGTTGCTGGCGCTGGCCGGAGCCGGCGCGATTGCGTGGGAACGGCGGCGTGCCGGCAGGATCTCCCCCGTGCATGCCTTCGCGGTGTCCGGCGCGGTTTTGTGGATCCTGTTGTTCTTCGGGCGCCCGTTTTGGGGGCCGCTTCTTTACCTGGCGGGCGTCTCGCCCGATATGCACCTGCATCGCGTCATCGGCGGGGTGCACATTTTTCTGATTCTGATCGCCGCCGTCGGGCTTGCTGCCCTCTGCCGCGCGGCGCGTGAGCGATGGGGCGTCTGGGCCGCGGCGGCCGCTTTGCTGATTGTGTCGCCGGCGGTTCTCGAACGAATCCAGTTCTTCGAGGTCAATGCGTCATCGGGACAGCAAAGCCTCGCCGAATATGCGAAGCATGAGCCGGATCTGTCGGCCGTGCTGCAATCGATCCAACAACGAGGAGGCCGCACCTACGCCGGGCTGTGGACCAACTGGGGCAAGATGTTTAACGTCAGCTCCATCCACATTTACTCGATCCTGGCGGCCAACCGGATTCCCGCCGTGTCGTACCTGATCCACACGATGGCGCTCCCGGCGGACCTGCTGGGAGGCTTCAATGAGTTGCGCCCGGTGCACTATCGTCTGTTTGATGTCCGCAGCGTGCTGACGCCGGCGGCCCTGAGCTCGTCGGTGCCGAAGTTCCTGGCGCCGCGTCTCAAGGCCGGAGCGTTCGCGCTGTTCGATGCGCCCGGAGACGGGCCGTTCGACGTGGTGGATGCGCCGGTGGTGGTGCCCACCGACAAAACCACCTTCTTTCGCGTGAATGAGCCGTGGCTGCGGAGCCAATGGCCGGAAAAGAAGGCGCACCTCTGGCTCGATTTCTTCGGCGATGCTCCAGCCGGTTTGCCGCGCCTGCCCGCCGACGGCAGCCTCCCGGCGCTCTCGTTTCCCGCCGCCGAGCCCGGCCGCGTGCTGAGCGTTTCGCGCGCCGGCGAGGCCTATCAGGCGGAAGTGGAAGCCGCACGGCCGAGCTTTGCGCTTTTCAAAATGACCTGGCACCAGGACTGGAAAGCGCTGGTCGACGGCAAACCTGTGAAGACCGCGATGCTGTCCCCCGGATTTATCGGGGTGCCCCTGACACCGGGCCGGCATCGCGTCTGGTGCGCGTATGAGCCCGGCAACTGGAAGCTGCCGGTGGGACTGGCGGGTCTATGCTGCGTGCTGCTGCTGGCGACCCTGGAGCGGTTCCGAGCTCTGCCGGGCATTCAGAAAGAGCTGCCGCGGGCGCAGGCAGGGCCGGAGTTGCGGGCGGAGCCGGCCTCCGCCGCGGCTGGAAAAACCGAGCGAACGCGCGCGCGCAAACGGCGCGCTTCCGTCAAGTAAGATTCCAGCGCGCGATCACGCGCGTATCGTGCTCATACCCCAGCGTGCTGACCGAAGCGGTGCCGAGCGCGAACAGCTTGCCGGCTCGCGGAGCCAATCCAAGCCAGCAAGCGGTCAAGATACGCAGGATGTGCCCGTGCGCGAACAGCGCGACATCTCCATCGGCGTGGCCGGCGCGTTCGAGCACCGCGCGGGCGCGAGCCGCGACTTGTTCGATGCTTTCGCCGTGCGGCACCGGCCCGGTCCAGATCGACCATCCGGGAGTTTGCTCCCGAATCTGGGCGGTGGTCCGGCCTTCGTAATCGCCGTAGTCCCATTCGCGCAAGTTCGCGTCGATCTCTGAGGCCGGGCCGTAGCCGGCGAGTTCGCATGTGAGGCGGGCACGCTCAAGCGGGCTGGTCCAGACCGCGGCGAACCGGCGGCCGTTGAGCAGAAGCCGGATTGCCTGTGCCTGCCGCCGCCCGGCCTCCGTGAGCGGAATGTCGGTGCGGCCGGTGTGCGCGCCCGACCGGCTCCATTCGGTCTCGCCGTGGCGGATCAGCCAGAGTTCGCCCGGCATCTACTTCGTCATCATCCTGAATCTTCCTCACCAATTGTCGCAGCGAACGCGATATTCGTCCACTAGCGAGCCCGAAGCAGATTGTGGCACTCGCGCGCGATTTCCCATTCTTCCCGCGCGTGGATGACCAGCACGCGAACTCGCGAATCCGGCGTGGCAATGTCCTGGTCGCGCGCGTTGCGCTGGTTCTGACCGGGATCGATCTGCACGCCCGCGAACTCCAGCCGCCGGCAAAGCTGCTCCCGCAGCGGAGGAGAATTTTCGCCGATACCCCCGGTGAACACCAGGGCATCGATCCCGCCAAGTACGGCGAGCATGCCGCCGGCTTCGCGCGCCAGGCGGTGCGTGTACATGTCGAATGCCAACCGGGCGCGCGCATCGCCCGACTCGCGCGCCGCGAGCACTGTTCGCATGTCCCCGGAAACTCCCGAAATGCCGAGCAGGCCGGATCGGCGGTTCAACATGTCGTCCAGTTGGTCGGCCGTGTACCCGCAGTGCCGGAGCAGGTAGATGAGGATGCCGGGATCGATCGAGCCGCTGCGCGTGCCCATCATCAACCCCTCCAGCGGAGTGAACCCCATGGTGGTGTCGACGCTTTTTCCGCCGCGCACCGCGGCCAATGAGCCGCCGTTGCCCAGATGACAGATGAGCAGCTTTAACGATTCCGCCGGAGCGCCAAGCAGGTGAGCCGCCCGGCGCGCTGCGTATTGAAAGCTGATGCCGTGAAACCCATAGCGCCGCACGCCCTGGTCCGTCCAGGCGAACGGGCCTGGGTAAACGTATGCAGCGGGTTCGAGGCTGGCGTGAAACGCCGTGTCGAACACCGCAATCTGCTCGATCGCCGAGCCCAGCACGCGGTCTACGGTCTCCACCGCTTCCAGTTCAAACCGGTTGTGCGCCGGCGCAAACTCGGCTTGTTTGGCGATGGCGGCCCGAACCGGGGGCGTCAGCCGCGTGGTCTCCCGGTACGCTTTCCCGCCGTGCACGATTCGATGGCCGACTACGTCTACCGCCGAAAGTTTTGATAACGACGCGAGCACGCCTTCGAGCGGCTCCACCAGCGACTTCGCGGCGCGGTCGAACTGTGTCCCGCCCCCGGCGGCGCTGTGAATCCGGACCTCCGCCGCGCTGCCGTTCCATTCGACGTGCGCTTCCCAGAGCGGCTCTGGAGCCTCAACCGGCAGCGGCCCGTCACCGAGATCATGAAACCAGCATTTGAAGCTGCTCGACCCGCCGTTGACGGCCAGAACTCTCATTTACCCGGCCATTGCCAGTCGCGGATCTCCGGCATGTCGTCGCCGTATTTTCTCACGAACAGCTTGTGCTCGATGAGTTTATTGCGCAGTTCCTGCTTTTGATGAGCCGCGATCGGCTGCAGACGCGGGACGCGATCGATCACGTCCCCAGCCAGGTGGAAGCGGTCGAGATCGTTGAGCACCGTCATGTCGAAAGGCGTGGTGGTGGTCCCTTCTTCCTTATATCCGCGCACGTGGAAGTTGGCGTGGTTGTGCCGGCGGTAGGTCAGCCGGTGAATCAGCCAGGGATAACCGTGGAACGCGAACACGACCGGTTTGTCGATCGTGAACAGGGAGTCGAAATCCCGATCCGAAAGACCGTGCGGATGCTCGGTGGAAGGCTGCAAGGTCATGAGGTCGACTACGTTCACCACCCGGATCTTCAAATCGGGGAAATGCCTGCGCAGCCAGTCGACGGCCGCGAGAGTTTCTAGCGTCGGGACGTCTCCGCAGCAGGCCATCACCACGTCGGGCTCCACGCCGGCATCGGTGGACGCCCATTCCCAAATGCCAAGCCCGGCCGTGCAGTGTTTGATGGCCGAGTCCATATCGAGCCACTGCAGCGCGGGCTGCTTGCCCGCAACGATCACGTTGATGTAGTGCCGGCTGCGCAGGCAGTGGTCCGCTACGGACAGAAGACAATTGGCGTCCGGCGGCAGATACACGCGAACGATATCCGCCTTTTTGTTGACCACCAGGTCGATGAAGCCGGGGTCCTGATGACTGAACCCGTTGTGGTCCTGCCGCCACACGTGAGAAGTGAGCAGATAATTCAGCGAGGCGATGGGGCGGCGCCAGGGAATGTTGCGCGTGACCTTCAGCCATTTGGCGTGCTGGTTGAACATCGAGTCGACGATGTGAACGAATGCTTCGTAACAGGAGAAAAAGCCGTGCCGGCCCGTCAGCAGGTAGCCTTCGAGCCAGCCCTGGCACAGGTGCTCGCTCAGCACTTCCATGACGCGGCCGTCGGGCGCCACGTGATCGTCGGTGGGCAGGATCTCGGCCGTCGACACGCGGTCGGTCACGTCGAACAACGCGCCAAGCCGGTTGGACGCCGTCTCGTCGGGCCCGAAGACGCGGAAGTTCTTCGACTCCGCGTTGAGCTTCATCACATCGCGCAGCATGTCGCCGAGCACGCGCGTGGCTTCCGCCCGCGCCGTTCCGGGCTTTTTTACCTCGACGGCATAATCCCGGAAATCGGGCATCCGCAGGTCGCGCAGCAGGATGCCGCCGTTGGCGTGGGGATTGGCGCTCATGCGCCGGTCCCCTTGCGGCGCGAGTTCCAGAATCTCCGGAACGGGCTTGCCTTGCTTGTCAAAGAGCTCTTGCGGCCGGTAGCTCTTCATCCAGCTCTCCAGCATCTGCACGCGCTTGGGATGCTGCGCAAAACCTTCGATGGGCACCTGGTGCGAGCGGAACGAGCCTTCCAGCGGCACGCCATCGATTTCTTTTGGACCGGTCCATCCCTTGGGCGAACGCAGCACGATCATCGGCCAATGCCGCCGGCGCGTGAATCCGTGCTCGCGCGCGTCCTTTTGGATCGCTCGGATCTCGGCGATCACTCGATCGAACGTCGCCGCCATGGCCTGGTGCATGAGGGCCGGCTCGTGGCCTTCCACGTAATACGGCTGGTAGCCGTAGCCGCCCAGAAGATCCGTCAATTCGTCTTTGGGAATGCGCGCCAGCACCGTCGGACCGGCAATCTTGTATCCGTTCAGATGAAGAATCGGAATCACGGCGCCGTCGCGCGCCGGGTTCAGAAACTTGTTCGAATGCCAACTCGCCGCCAGCGGCCCGGTTTCGGCTTCGCCATCGCCGATGACGCAGCACGCGAAAAGGTCGGGGTTGTCGAAAACCGCCCCGTAGGCATGCACCAGCGAATAGCCCAGTTCTCCGCCCTCGTTGATCGAACCGGGAGTTTCGGGGGCCGCATGGCTGGGAATGCCGCCGGGAAACGAGAATTGGGTGAACAGCCGTTTCATCCCCTCCTCGTCCCGGGTAATATTCGAATACAGCTCCGTGTACGTGCCTTCGAGCCAGGTGTTGGCCACCATCCCGGGGCCGCCATGGCCGGGCCCGCACACATAAATCATGTTGAGGTCATATTTCTGGATGACCCGATTGCAGTGCACATATACGAAGTTCAGACCGGGGGTGGTGCCGAAGTGCCCCAGCAGGCGCGGCTTGATGTGCTCCAGGCGGAGCGGCTGTTTGAGCAGCGGGTTGTCGTAGAGGTAAATCTGGCCCACCGAGAGGTAATTGGCGGCTCTCCACCAGGCATCGATACGCCGCAGTTCCTCGTCCGAGAGCGGATTGGTTTGGGTCTTCACGTCGGGAGAGGTCGTGGTTGCCATGCGTCCTCCGCTGATTGAATTCTAGCCCGTCGCTCGTTCGGCGAGGGCGGGACAGTCGAAACCTTTGTAACGAAACCGCCGCGGAGGCACCGCCGCGGCGGAGCGGCATCACGAGCATGCCGCTTGCCCCGCCTTCCTCCGCCGTGGTACCGTTTTCCACGAAACCATGCGTCTTCCACCCAGATCCGCTCTGTTCGCCTTGACTCTGCTGCCCGCTCTCGCCTTCGCTCAGGCCGGCAATTTCGTTCCCGTTAACGATTCCATGCTCCAGAAGCCCGACCCGGCCGACTGGCTCATGTGGCGCCGCACGCTCGATAGCTGGGGCTTCAGCCCGCTGGACCAGATCAACCGGGCCAACGTCTCGCAGCTCAAAATGATCTGGACTCGCGGCATCGGCCCCGGAGTGCAGGAAGCGACGCCGCTCGTTCACAGCGGCATTATGTATTTGCCCAACCCGAGCGACCTGGTGCAGGCCATCAACGCCGCCACCGGCGACCTCATCTGGGAATACAAGCGCAAGCTCCCCGACGACGTGAACAAGCATTTGCTGGTCCCCAGCATCAACCGCAATATCGCCATCTATGGCGATCTCATCATCGACACCAGCGTGGACGATTTCGTGTATGCGCTCGATGCCAAAACGGGCAAGCTGGCCTGGGAGAACCGGATTGTCGATTACCGCGAGGACTCCGCGCAGGAGACCTCCGGCCCCATCATCGCCGACGGCAAAATCATTTCCGGCCGCGGTTGCGAGTTTAAAGCCACTCCCAACGGCTGCATCATCACCGCGCACGACGCCAGGACGGGCAAAGAGCTTTGGCGCACCCGCACCATTCCGCGGCCCGGCGAGCCCGGCGACGAAACCTGGGGAAATGTTCCCGATGCAAACCGCCGGCACGTCGGCACCTGGATGGTGCCGAGCTTCGATCCCGAACTGAAGCTGATCTATATCGGGACGTCCGTCACCTCACCCGCGCCGAAATTTTGGCTGGCCGGCAACGACAAGCAGTATCTGTATCACAACTCCACCCTCGCCTTGAGCCTCGATACCGGCAAGATCGCCTGGTATTACCAGCACGTGGTCGATCACTGGGATTTCGACCATCCCTTCGAGCGGCTCTTGATCGACACGCCCGTGAATCCCGACCCGTCGCAGGTCGCCTGGATCAACCCGCGCCTGAAGCCCGGCGAGCGCCGCAAAGTCGTGACCGGGATTCCCGGCAAGACCGGCATCGTCTATACCCTCGACCGCCAGACGGGCGAGTTCCTCTGGGCCACTCCCACCGTGCGGCAGAATGTGGTTTCGAAGATCGACGGCGCCACCGGCAAGGTCACGGTCAACCCTGAAACCGTATTCAACAAAGTCGGCGACACGCGCTTCGTGTGTCCGACGGCGAGCGGCGGCAAAGATTTTCCCGCCGGCGCCTACAGCCCGCTCACGCACAACATGTACTACCCGCTGCAGAACACCTGCGCCAACATCACCGCGCTGCCCGAACAACCCTGGACCACTTCGCCCTACGACATCCGCAGCAAGAACATGATCACGCCCGGCACCGACAAGATCGGCACTCTGCAAGCGATTAACGTGGAGACCGGCCGCATCGTCTGGAAGCAGGAGCGCCGTCCCGGAATGATGTCCCTGGTCACAACCGGCGGCGGCCTGATTTTCGGCGGCGATACGAACGGCCACTTCATGGCCTTCGATCAGGACAACGGCAAAGTGCTCTGGGAGGTGAATCTCGGCTCGCCCGTGACCGGCTATCCGATTACTTACTCGGTGAATGGCAAGCAGTATGTCGCGGTGAGCACCGGCAATTCGCTGGTCAGTTCCGGCCTCAACACCCTCGCGCCGGAGTTGCATCCCAGCAATGCCAGCAATGTCTTCGTATTTGCGTTGCCGTAAGCGGCTTCCCCCGGCGTTCACGCTCCGTCAAAAAATATCGCGCGCGCTGGGTCAGCCACTTACAAGGAATCGCCGGATTCTTCGCACAACCTGCTGCTACTGTGAAATCAGAAGGAAGCTTGCGACACGGGCAGGCTTCCCCGCTTTTCTTGCCGGCCGGCAAGCGTTGCATTACCGTGGAGCTGAACTCCCCGTAGGGCCTTCAAAGCCCGTGCGGCTGGGCGCATCCGCTGACGCGGCCGGCGGGGAGACTTTGGAAGTGCTTCCAGAACACCCGGTGGAGTGCGGATAGCTCGGATTGCCGTCCCGCCGGATATCAGAGGGTCAATACATCGAATCGAGAGTTACGCGGCGCCATTCAGCGAAGCCAATGACCTCGAAGATGAGGCTCAATCCACTGCGGCCGGGATACGCACGGCGATAAGTCCGCGGCCCCCGGCCGCCGCAATGAAATCCTTCCCCGAATCCATCCAACCCGAACGGCCGTAGTGTGTCCGGTTACACCGGCTGCTTTTTGCCCCGAGGCCGCAGAGAGCGCTTCTTGCCTTCGCCGGCCGGCTTGCGCACGCGCGGCCGCCGCATCGGCTTCGGCGGAGGTTCCGGCAGCGGAATTTCTCCGGTGGCCGTCGGCTGTCCGGGCACCAGCGGTTGCGGCTCGTCGATCTCCTCTTCGAGCTCGGCTTCCGCGACCGGCTCCGGCTCGGGCGGCGGGGCGGGCGGATGGAACTCGGCTCCGAGATAGACGATCAGCCCCTTCTCTTCGTCCGCCACGATGCGCACCAGAGACTTATCCTGCGCGTAGTTCAGCAGTTCGCTGAACTCCTGAAAACCGTATTCCCGCGGATCGAAGCTCGGGCGCTCCTGCCGGACCCATTCGGCCAACTCGTCGGCCAGCGCGCCGTTGTCCACTTCCATCCGGTGCGTCTCCAGCACGTCCCTGAGAATCGGGATGGCTTCTTCCGGCTTGGCGCCCAGCTTTTCCGCCGGGGCCGCGCCCTTCATCCGGATCATGTAGCGGCCTTCGCCGCCGGACACTTCGACGAAATCCGCCTTCTGCAGTTTTTCGACGAAATCGGTGAACGAGCTGGCGCCGTACGCCTTCTCGTTGAAGGTCGAATCCAGCTGCAGCATCGTCGATTTGAGCAGCCCCAGCTGCGGCCGAACCTCGCGCCGTTCGAGCACACCCAGCGCCCGCTCCACCAGCGGCATCGCCTGCGCCAGCTCGAGCGGCGCGCGGCGGGGCTGCTGCCCGCGCGGCTGCCGTTCCTGCTGAGGCTCCCGCTGCTGCTGCGCCGGCCCGCGCGGCCGCGAATCGTCAATGATCGATTCATAGGCCACGAACTCGTGGCAGTTCTTCTGCAGAATCGTGCTGGTGAACGCCCGCCCGCCTACCACGTAAACGCGTTTGTCATATTGCTTCAGCTTGTTCACCAGGGCGATGAAGTCGCTGTCCCCGCTGACGATTGCAAAAGCGTTGATGTGGTCGTGGGTGAAGGCCATCTCGAGAGCGTCGAGAGCCAGGTTGATATCCGCGCCGTTTTTGTCGCCGCGAGGGGAGGGATCGCGCTGCACCATCTGCACCGCATGCTCGGAGAGCGCGCGGGTCGCCGATTCCTGCCTGCCCCAGTTCGCGTAGGCGAACTTGGTGACGATTTCGCCGCGTTCTTTCAGCGCGTCGAGCACGGCGGCGACGTCGAATTCGCGGTGCAGCGTGGATTTCACGCCGATTTCGATGTTATCGAAATCGATAAACACCGCGATTTTAAGCTTCTGTTCCATCTTGAAATTTCCTAAATCTGTCAATCGGTGGGGCGGACCGTCAGGACCGCCTCTCCGGGAAGACCGTGGGGCCGGCGGCTGGTCGAAGCGCCTGTTGGCAACCATGTTGCGGCCGATACCCTTCTGTAGTGTATCCTACTTTCGCTTGCAATTCCGCCGCCTCTCCGTGAATTCAAACAGCCGGCCCGGTGTGTTGGTTTCCAGCGTGTCGCGCGCCACCACCACCGGGATGGTGCAGGTTCTCACAGCGGGTTCCCGGGCGCCGCTCTTATAATTTCGTACATGAAGACGCTACGTGCGCCGGCCGGGGCGTCGGAACCTCTGGTTCACGCCCTCGGGCTGATCGACGGGGGCGTTCAGAACTCGCTCAAGGAGCTCGATCCCTATGATCGAAACCTCTTCTGGAACGAGCTGGCTCAGTTTGCTGCCGCCCAGGTCGGCCACCAGACCAACATTCCGCTGATCGCGGGAGAACACATACCGGAGCTTGTGCGGGAAACCCTTCGAGAAACCGAGACGAAGACTTTGAAAGCGCTTCGCGGTGTCTCCGGACCGGACCGGGATCATTTTTGGCAGCTCCTCCGTGATGGAGCTGCGGAACAGGCGGCCAAAACCCGGCCGAAGGTCCGGGCGGGCGGGCAGGTTTCGTTCTAAGCCGGGTGGAGGTTTCACGTTGGGACCCAAACTTGCGCCTGCGCCCTGCGCTGACAAACGGAGGCTCGCCAGCCATATTCGGACGCTGATGAACGAGATTCTGATGCTCCAGACCCGGCAGATGAACGCCGCGGCCGCCGGCCAACTGGACGTCGCCGAATTCCTGAAGGAAAGAATGCGGCAGAGCCGCGAGCGCAAGGACGCGATGCTGAAGCTTTACAAGGATCACGTCAGCCAGCATATGTGCTGATGGCCGCGCGACGCCCGGCAATGGTAGCGCGATTCGGCGCCGGAACAGCCGCCGTTGCCCTCGCCCTGTTTGTCCTTTGCGGGGCCCGCGGGCAGAACGAGTCCGGGTTTCTGCGGGAGCTGCCGCTCCACCGTTTCGCCGCTTCCCGTCACACTCAAACCGACGCGCGTGGATTTTATTTCATGCCGACGGCCGTCGAGGACGATTACTTCGACGGCACCAGTCCTATCAGCCGCGTCGAACGCCACTTCGCCGCCGCGCGGGCCGTCGGGGCGTCGTATCTGCGATGCGCCTTCAGCTGGGACGCCATTGAAAAGCAGCCGGGAGAATACGATTGGACATTCTGGGACAAGCTGGTCGAGCTTGCGGCGCGGAATCACATCGGGCTCATCCCGTACGTGGCCTACACGCCGCGATGGGCCGTTCGCGAAGAGAAGGATTTTTGGAAACAGCCGCCCCTCGATCCCAGCCGATACGGCGATTTCATGTACCGCATCGCGGAACGCTATCGCGGCCGCGTCGCTTCCTGGGAAATCTGGAACGAACCGGATAACCAGGATTACTGGACCGGCACGGTCGAGCAGTTCGCCGCTCTCGCCAAACTCGCCGCGCGCCGCATCCGGGAAGCCGACCCGGACGCCGTTCTGGTGCTGGGGGGCATGTCCTACGGGCTAAGTCCTTTCCTGAAGCACTTGATCGAAGACGATCACATCGACCGTTTCGTAGATGTGGTCGCGCTGCATGCCTATCCCGAGAGTTGGTCGAACGAACGCGCCGAGATCGTATTTGAGCAATGGATTCCCGATGTCTGGAACGCTTTGTCCCGCGATCAATCGGGCGTGGATCTGTGGGTCAACGAAATGGGATATGCGGACTACCGCTATTTGCCCAACGAAGCTTCGGTTTATAAGACCCGAGTCTTCTACCGCTACGAGCACAGCACGGCCTATCAGGCGGCCATGCTCTTCAAATTCGAAGTCATGGCCCTGGCTTCGCAGCGTGTCTCGCTCACCGGCTGGTATCGAATCGATGATTTCTCCCTGGACGAAAAGCGCCTCGGAACCGATCTGGTGAACTATCATCTCGGCCTTCTGGATACGCGCGGCCGTCCGAAGCCGGACTTCGCCGCGCTTCAGTTCTTCCATCGCCTGTTCGGCCGCCCGGCGCGGCTGGCGAAAGCCGAGGTGCACCGGCCCGGTAACTCGCAATCGGTGGTGAGCGTATTCCAAACGGCCGACGGCAAGTTTATCGTGGTAGGGTGGCTGCGCAGCTCGCTTCCTTCCGAAATCAGCGATACTTCGGGGATGCTCGAAGACCGCCGCTCGGAAACCGTTTCCGTCGAGTTGCCGTGCACTCACCCCGTTTTGTCGGGCTACTTCGATCCCGAAGGCCGCCGGGTGCGGCAGCCGGCCAAGGTGGGCAAAGGCTCGCTCGAAGGAATCAAGCTCGGCGGCCGGCAGGTGTTCATTGCCGAACTGGCCTGTCCGGCGTGATGCGGCTTCCGATGCTCATTTCGTTACTGGCGTTGCGGAGTGGATTCGGGGCCGCCGCCGATTCGGAGCGCATCATCGATTCGGTGAAGAGCGTCGAACGGTCCGTTGGTTTCCGTCCGACCGGCAATTTCGCGCGCTCCGACCCGCGCGTCTTCGCGTATTACCGCTGCTACTTTACCGGGAAGCGCGAGCTGCCGGAGTCGTACGACAAGCTGCGATTGCGGGAAGGAAGTCCCGCCGGCTGTCCGGTCGATGCGACGAAATTCGATATCTTCTTTTACAGAATCGAGGCCGTGGCCAGCGGCCATGCGCTGGTGACCGAATATCTGGCCGAGTCTGCGCCCGAGCGGATCGCTACTGTCGTGCCGCATGAAGACTTTCACGAGCAGGTGGCGAAACTGCCCGGCCCCATCGCCGAAGCGGCGGCGACCCTGGCCGGATTTCTGACGGGCGCCGCGGCGTTCCACGGCCTCTCTCGGGAAGCCGAATTGTTTTTGCAAAAGTCCGAGTTGATCAACCGGTACCACGAGCGGCTCGCCGCCATCTACCGGACGGAGCGCAAGGAACCGCGCGTTTTGGAAGAAAAACGGAATCTCTTCGCGTCCCTGCAGGCCGAATGCGCGGCCATCCCGCCGGCGAGAACGTTCAACCGGTGCGTTTCCGCTCCCAACAACGCGGGCCTGGCGTTCGATCACTCCTACACCTGGTATTACCCGCTCCTGTACAGTGTTTACGAACGCTGCCGCAAGGATCTGAAATGCACCGTCGCGATCCTGGAACGCGCGCCGAAAAACAAGCCGGTCTCCGAGCTGCTGCGCTACTTTCAACAGTCCGCTCCCGGCTCGTAGAGCAGCCTGAGAACACGGCAGTGTATAGTGAAGGGAGATCGCGGCATCACCTTCCAAAGACCTGTCTGTTGTCCAGCCGCGGTGGGTTGCATCGAAGTGAAACACCTCCTGGCAGGATCCCTCTGTGCTTTGGCGGCCGTGGGCCACGCCTCGGTGACCGGGCCGGCAATGGAATCGTTCGCATCGGGCGGCCGGCCGATTCGGGTCGAGACGTTCGCCCCCGCCGGTCCCGGCCGGCATCCCGCTGTCATCCTCTTGCACGGCGCCGATAATTTCGAGCCGCACGCGCAGGCATATCGCACCTCGGCCCAAGAACTGGCCGCGCATGGCTACGTCGCTCTGCTCGTGCACTATTTCGACGCGACCGGCACGCGCGCGGCCGATGCAGAAACCATTTCTCGCAATTTTCTGGAATGGATGCAAACCGCCGCGGAAGCCGTAACGTTCGCAGCGGCGAAAGACAATGTGCAGCCGGACCGGGTCGGACTCGCCGGCTTCTCGCTCGGGGCTTCGCTCGCCCTTTCGCTTGCATCACAGGACGCGCGGATCGCGGCCGTCGCCGATTTCTATGGGACTCTCCCCGATCTCGCCGCCGCTTTCCTCAGGCGCATGCCTCCGGTGCTGATTCTGCACGGCGGCGCCGATCCGCTGGTCCCCTCCGGAGAGGCGGTGAAGTTGCAGCATTTGCTCGAATCGAAGGGCGTGCCGTACGAAATGAAAATTTATCCCAACCAGGGACACGGATTCACGGGTCACGCCACAGTCGATGCCGCCAACCGGACGCTCGCCTTCTTCGACCGCTATCTGAAAGCTCCGGCGCGTGCTAGTGCTGGATCGGGATCACCACCGGCCCCGGCGGATTCGAATTGATCGCGGACGGCGAGGAAACGCCGTTGATCGCGATGGCGACCGGATAATTTCCCGGGGCCAGATTGGCGAATTGCGGAGGAACCGTGAAGTTGATCTGGAACTCGCCGGGTCCCACCAATGCAGCGGCATCCGCCGGAACCGTGATCGTCCCGAGCGTGACCGTGACGCCACTTATTGGTTGAACATTCACGTGCGTGCCGGCGGGTGATGCCGTCAGGCCCGTCGCAAACAGCTGGATGATATCTCCGGGCTTGGCATTGCGAAAGATCGGCCCAGCGGACGGATCGCCGGTCACCTTGCCATCCAGGAAGAGCCCCGCCGCATAGTTCGTACCCTGGATGATAATTGGAATCACCCCCGGAGCATTCGCTGTCACGGCGCCCGTGGCTGCCGTGCTGCTCGTCCCATGGTTTGCCACTTGGACGGATGCCGTTCCCGCCACTCCCGCCGGAACCTGAAAATTCACTTGCCCCGGGCTGACGTAAGATACTGCCGCCGGGAGTCCGTTCACGGTGACGGAAGTTCCGCTAAGATTCGTCGGCAGGCCATTGCCGAGACCGGCGAGATCCGAAGCGGCCCAAGTGCGCGACACAGTGGACAGGTTCGCGCCTTTCACCTGCGCCCAAGACCCGGCCACCAGTCCGCCTGGAGCGTACGTCGCGCCGTTTGCGACCGAGCCCGGGGTGAGCACGGGAGCCGCCACCAGTTCCGCATGAGCCTGTTGAATCGCGCTCGGGAAGCTGATCGCGTCGGGCGGCAGCACTTCGATGTACTCGGCGCGCAGGCTGTTATTTTTCCCCGATGGATAGATCCCGAGTTCGAGCAATGCAAGATAGCTCGCAGAGGTGCACGGCCCCGGGTGAGCGGAACCTCCCGAGCAGGCCGCTGATTGAAAATTGTTGTAGTCGTTGGTCTGAAAGCCGGCCGCGGTGCCCCACGTTTGAGCGGCGTACGCCACGTACGGCTGCGGAGGCTGATTCAGATCGAGATTCTGATAAGAGACCGAAAGACGTCCCGAGAACTTTTGACTCGCCAGCGCCAGCAGCGGTGCATCCTGGTCCGGCGTCGGCGAGCTGTTCAGACACGGCGCCGGTGCATAGTTCGGATCGGAAGCATTGGCCGGCCAAGGGGGCTGGTAGGCACAGCCCCCGTCGTCGATCGCGGGAAACGGATATTCCAGGTTGGAATCGCCGGACGCGGTGGGAATGATCTCGACCCCGAACTGCTTATCCGGGAAATTTCTCAGAAACGAGTCGGTGAGCTTGTCCCAGGCGCTCAGCAAAGCGGACGAACGATAGTTCGCCTGCAACCAGGTGCGCACGGAGTTGGCGACGCAGGGTGTCGACAGGATTTCAGCCGGCAGGCGCAACTCGGATGTAGTCCGGTTGATTCCGGTGAGCCGTACCGAGGTAACCGCCGCGTAGGTTCCCGCGCTTTTGAGATGCGCCGCGACGGCAGCCAGCAGTGAGTCCCACTCGGCGAGAAAGGCCGGGTCCCACGGGGCCGCAATCGTCTCTGAATTGCAGCTGGACTGACCGACGCCTTCGCGCGGGGAAACGGAGAATGTCAGCGCCGCCGCGCCTGCGTACGGCTTGCTATATCCGCTGCCGCAACTGGGAGCCTGGAAGAGCCAGCAGGGCGTGTCCTGCCCCGCCCGAACCGCCAGCGCGATTTTCTTGTTGGACTGCATGGCGGTCGTGGTCCACTGGTCTAACTGGGACCATTGGTATTGGCCCCGCGCCGGCTCCAGAGAGGCCCACCCCAGCAGCAGCGTCAGCCCATCGACGCCGGGAACCGCCAGTGCCTGATTCACCGCTTGCGCGTCTTGCGCCAGATGCTCGGTGTATACATAGATGCCGCGCGGATCGACGATCGAGTTTTGCCCACGCGCCGTGGTGACCGACAGCAGGATTCCGAAAAGCAGTTTGCTGCTTGATACTGGCATTGATTTTCCGCCCCTCAGTGTTGAACCGGGATCACCACCGGGCCCGGCGGATTCGAGTTGATGACAGACGGCGAGGAAACGCCGCTGATCGCGATGGTGATCGGATAATTCCCGGCCGGTTCCGTTGCGAACTGTTGGGGCACCGTGAAATTGACCTGAAATTCTCCGGGCCCGACCAGCCCGGCCGCGTCCGCGGGAACCGTCACGTTTCCAAGCGTCACCGTAACTCCGCTCACAGCTTGAAAACTCACTATCACACCCGCGGGCGAAGGCGCCAGGCCGGTAGCGTAAAGCTGAATCTTGTCGCCCGGTTTGGCGGCGCGGAAGGATGCGCCAATGGCCGGGTCTCCGACGTACTTGCCGTCGAGAAACACGCCCCCCGCGTAGTTCACGCCGTTCGCGATGATCGGCACAATGCCGGGAGCGTTCGCCGCTGCCGCCGCGCTTACTGTGTTGCTGGCCGCGCCGTTATTGAAGACTTGCACCGAAGCGGTTCCGGAGATTCCCGCCGGAACCTGGAAGTTCACCTGGCTGGAAGAGATGAAGTACAAAGCTGCGGGCAACCCGTTCACCTTGACGGAGGTTCCGCTGAGCGCGGTAGGCAGATTGTTGCCGAGACCGGCAAAATCGGCCGTGTTCCAGATTCGCGTCGTCGCGGCGAGATTGGCGCCTTTCACCTGGGCCCACGAGCCGGGCACCAGGCCGCCGGCCACATACGTGGCGCCGTTCGCCACGGATCCCGATGTCAGCGCCGGCCCGGGCGAGCCGGTCGTGATTGTAAACGCTCTCGCCGAGAACTGGCGCCCCGGCGCGGGAGTTCCGGCCCCCTGGCAGCCCCACAGGTAAAACACATAACCGGTGAGCGACAAGTGGCCCGGGCTCTTGCCGAGCGACATGAAGCTCGGGTAATAACCTTTGTAGTCGGGGCATCCGCCGGAGTTGTCAAACGCGCTCCAGGAGCCCGTGATTTCCTGCGGCGTGGACCACTGCGTCTGGTCGGAGAGGTTGTAGCTGGTCGAATAAAACCAGGCCGCGCCCTCGCCCGTTCCGCTGCCCGGCCCGAGTGCCGGGTCTCCCGGCGAGACGCACAAGAACGTCAGCAGGTACTGCTGCGTGTCCTCGACGTAGCTGATGGAACTGCCGTATTGATTCTGCGCGGGCGCTTCGCAGGCTGGAAACGGTCCCGCGGGCAGCACGCTGGTTTCCGCGCCGCCGAGCCCGGGGGATGCGAAAGCCTGCCCATTCCATTTCTGGAATGTGAGCGGGGCGGTACCGCCGTTCAGCGCCGCGCGCGCGACCCTCACGTTTCCCGAGTTGGCGTAGAGATACGTTGTGGAACCCGCCGCGACGTCGTCCACAAAGCCCGAGATCTCCTGCTCGCCGTATTTGGCCGTGAGCGGCTGCGCCGCCGCCATGAACGTGGCCAGTGAGGTCGTCCCGGTTACCACCGGGTAGCGGCCGTACGCCGCCGGGGGCGTCGCGGCGCAGTCGTTTCCCATGCAGACGTTCGCGCCACGCGCGCCCATCGGCGCGTTCGGAGCCTGTGTTTGGTTCACGCCGGGGAGCGGGACGAAGCTGAACGTGGGAGTTCCCCGATAAGCGGGCCAGCTTTTGCCGTAATCGAGTGAAGTGGCAATCGCGAGCGAAATGTAATCGTCCGTGTTGCTGAGAACGGGGCCGCCGGCATTGCCGATGCAGGCGTTGGTCCCCTCGTAGACCATCAGCAAAGCGCCCGGAGCCGCGGTCGGATCCTTGACGATGGAGCCCGGCGCGGCGTAGTGCATATCGAAGGTCTGGTCCTGGTGCGCGGGATTGCCGTCGGCCACAACCGGACAGCTATCTCCCTTGCTCGACGGGTTGAACACCTGGCCGAACCCGCCGGAGTAAGAGCCGTAACCGTCGGCTTTCGGCAGATCCAGGACCCACTGGCCGCTGGTATTGGGCCCCGACCCGCCCGAGAGCACGCCCACTCCGATGCTGGCATGGCCGGTCTCCGCGCTGGCCAGGAAAAAGAGATAGTCCTGGTTGCTCCCAAGCGTTCCCGGAGCGAAGACCGTCGAGTGCTCATCGGGAGCCGCTCCGAATCCGAAGGAACTGCTGTTGATGGACGCGCCCGAGGAGTTCAGCACGAGCTGATGCGTGTCGAAACTGCCCGCCGGGCAGCTGCCCGCGCCTCCATTGCCGGTGGCGCTGCAGACCGAGATGGACGTGATCACCAGAGCCGGCGCGCTTTGCGCCGACACTTGCCGGGTCCGCAGACCCGCGATTGCGGCGAGGAGGATCGGAACCGCCAATACGAAGCACTTTCGGGAACGTCGCAATCGATTCTCCTTTAGGGTTGAACCGGGACCACGATGGGGCCCGGCGGATTCGAGTTGATCGTCCCCGGAGACGAAACACCGTTCACCGCGATCGTGATCGGATAATTGCCAGCGGGCAGATTGGCGAACTCCGGCGGCACGGTGAAGTTGATCTGGAACTCGCCCGGACCGACCAATGCGGCCCCGTCCGCCGGGAACGTGGCCTTTCCCAGGGTCACGGTCACGCCACTGATCGCCTGAAACGGAAACGTCACGACCACCCCCGCCGGCGACGGCACCAGGCCGGTGGCATACAGTTGAATCTTGTCTCCCGGTTTCGCCGCTCGAAAGGACGCGCCGATCGCCGGGTCGCCTACATATTTGCCATCCAGGAATACGCCGCCGGCATAGTTCACGCCGTTCACGATAATCGGCACAATCCCAGGAGCATTGGCCGCCGCCGGCGCCGTCACCGTGTTGCTGACCGCGCCATTGTTGACGACCTGCACCGAAGCGGTTCCCGAAATCCCCGACGGCACCTGGAAATTGACCTGCCCGGGATCCACGAAGTAAACCGCCGCCGGCTGGCCGTTCACCCGGACGGAGGTGCCGCTGAGCGTGGTCGGCAGCGCGCTGCCGAGCCCGCTGAAATCCGAAGTGTTCCAGATGCGGCTCGTGGTAGCGAGATTCGAACCCTTCACCTGCGCCCAGGATCCGGGCACCAGCCCGCCGGGCAGATAGGTCGTGCCGTTGGCGGCCGATCCGGAGGTCAGCACGGGACCGGGAGATGTCGCGATCGTGAACGCGCGCGACATAAAAACCCGCTTCCCGGTGTCGCACCCATTGTTGTAGAAGATGACGCCGGTCAGCTTGGTGTGGCCCGCCGGCGCGCCGGGCGACATCGCCGACGGGTAGAATCCATCGAATTGCGTGCCGCGGCCGTCCGCGCTGCACGGCGAGACGGTGGAGAACTGAGAGCCTTGCACCAGCTGCGGCACCGACCAGTCCTGCAGATCGAGGCTGGTAGCGGTCGAGTAATACCAGGCCGCCACCCGCGCGGTGGACGGTCCCCATTGGCATACGAACAGCGCCAGGTACAGCCCAAGATCGTCGTTCCGCGTGATCTCGCCCATCATCTGCGAACCGGGACATCCGCCCGACGGCAAGAAGGCGGTGTCGGCTCCGCCAATGCCCGGCTCCGTGAACGCTCCGTTATTCCATTTGAGAAAGGTCAGTGGGTCGGAGCCCAGCTTGGCGCGCGCGATTCGCAGCGTGGGCGTGCCGGCGCCCGTGTGATCGCCGTAGATCACGTACACGTAATAGTCGCCGTTCGCGTTCTGATCGACAAAGGCGCTCGGGATGGCGTCGCCGAGCGGACCGTGTGCCGACGTGGGCTGCGGAATCGAGTTTTGCAGGACGGGGTGCCGCGCCGCCCCGCCGCCCGGCCCGTTGATGGGAGCCGGCCAGGTCTTGCCATTGTCGGCGGACCTCGCGAAGCCGACGGTCGCGTAAAAATCGGGATTGTACACGCCTCCCGGGCAATGATTTTCCGCCTCGTACAGCATGATGAGGTTGCCTGGCGGCAGCGTCGGATCCTGGACCACCGAGCCCGGCGCCGCGTAATTGCCGTCGAACTCGGTCTGGTACGCGGGATTGCACTGGTCGATCGGCTGCGGCGGCGCCATCACCTGACGGTTGTAGCCCAGCGCAGAAGCGAAACTGAAGTTCATCAAGTCGGAGGTTTGCAGTACGACAGCACCGCCGCTGCCGCCCGACAACTTGCTGGCGCCGAAGACAATATACGTGGAGGACCCGGCGACCGGTAGGACCGTCGTGTGCTCGTCGGGTAAGTCGACCAGATAGGGCGGATCGCCCGGCCCGTTCGGATACTTCAACGTCTGGTCGGGTCCCACCGAAAAGGACTGGATCCGCAGACTCTGCGCCGGCGCCAGAAGGCCCAGCACCGCCCCCCATCCCAGAATATGGATCGCCCTCACCGCTCCTCCTTTGTTGTGAGGATGACGAATGGCCACCCCGTCACGACTGAGGCGGCATTCCTGAGAGCTTACAACACCCGGGCGGCGGTGAAGTTGCGACTTTCCGTGAAATTCCCGAGGTCCGGACCCTGAAACTATTTCGGCTTCGGCGGATATTTCTCGACCGACTTCTTCACCATGTCGTCGAGCTTGCTTTCGATCTTGGCCGGGTCGCTTTTTTCCTCGCTGGCGATGGAGCGCCAAACCAGCGAGCGCGTGCTGGGGTCGCGAAGGTCGATCACCAGCGTGCCCTCCGTGTACGGAACCCGCACGATGCGCGTGCCCCAGCCCCGCCATCCAGCCGGGTAGGCCTCGCGCTCCACCCGGCGGGCGGAGCCGAGCCGGTACCGCACGTTGAGATCGGCTTTCCCGGTCACCATCGTCAAGCCGCGGGCGGTCAGGTATTTTTCGAGATCGGCATCGATCCGCTTCTTAACCAGTTCGCTGTTCAGCGCGGGATTCTTGCTGCTCAACTGACCGTCGCGGATGGCGAAGGTTTTGTATTTACCGAAATCCGCGTTCTGATCGAATTCGATCGTCACCTTCTGCGCGAAAGCAGCGGCGGCGGCGAGCCCGAAGAAGCAAAAGATTCGCATCATGGTGACTTTAGCACTCCCTTAGGTGGTGGAGGTTCCGCCCCAGAGTTCGTGAATCGGCCCGTACAGATTCTGATCGGAGAACGGCACGTATTCGAAGCCGCGGCCGAACGGGTCGTCGTGCCGGACCGTCGTCCAATCGATTCCCAAGGCCGAGTAAATAGTCGCCTCGATGTCTTCCGGGTTGATGTTGCGATTGCGGCCCCAGCCCGGGTCGGCGGTAGCTGACCCGTCGGAAGTGGTCGAGCCGATGGTGATGCCGCCCTTCACGCCCCCGCCCGCGAACACGCAGGATTGTTGCAGCCAGTGATCGCGGCCGCCCGCTGCCGAGAGAGGTCCCACGGTCCGGCCAAATTCGCCCACCATGACGACCAGCGTTTCGTTGAGCAGGCCACTCGCCTGCAAATCCGTGATCAGCGCGGAGTACCCGTCGTCGAGAGGCTTACCCATGGTGTACAGATTGTTCCCTTTGGGATTCTGCTGGCCGTAAATATCCTGGTGCATGTCCCAACTGCCGTTGGTGATCAGAATGAAGCGCGTGCCTTGGTTGGCGGCGAGCACCTGTTTCGCGACCAGGCAAGCGTTGCCGAATGAGCTGCTGCCGTAGCGGGCGCTATCGGTGGAGGAAAACGCGAACGTGCTCTTCACCGTCTGGTTGTACATCATTTGCTGCGCGGCAGTATAGAAATCGTTGTAGTCTTCGAGCGGTTTTCCATACGGCGAACTGGTGCGCAGCGGTCCATCGAGCGTCTGCAACTGGGTGTACATCTGGCTGAAGCGGCCGTTCGGCGCTCCGGTCGGGTCGTCCGGATTGGTGGTGTTCGGGATCCCGGTGGACACCGGATTCAGCTTGAATGGCGCATACGTGGCGGGGAAGTAGCCGTTGCCCACGCACGAACCCGAGTTCAGGGCCAGGAACGTGGGGAACAACTGGCCGCGCTGCGTCTTCTCAATCGAGACCACGCTGCCGATGTTGGGCGCGATGTTGCCAAGCGCCGCGGCGGGATTGCGGCCGATCTGCGTCCAGTGCTGGGCCAGCGTATGCACCAGCGCATGTGCCTGCATGGAACGGACGATCGCCAGATTCGGAAGCAATGCGCCGATCTTGGGCAGCAGCCCCATCGGCCAGTTGATCCCGTTGACCGGGGTTGGCTGGAAATTCGCCGGGGTCACTCCGTTGACCACCTTGAGATCGAACGTGTCGGTGTGGCTGATGGCGCCGGCCAGCAGAATGAAGATCACGTTCTTGGCGGTGTTCTGAGTCGTGACGCCTTGCGACGTGGTCACGGGGCTCTGCTGCGCCTCGGCAAGCCGCGGCAGCAGAAACGACCCGGTCACGCCCGCGCCGGCGATCTGGAAGAACTGGCGGCGGCTCACATACGGCCGGCTGAAAAACGTCAAATGATGATGGGGATGCCGCTTCAGAAATCGTTCGACTCGCTCGCGCTCGTTCATCGCCGTCCTCCGTCAGTAATTGAACACGAAATCCACTTTGTTGTAGAGCGACCACAGCAGATTCTCGGCTTGCTGGCTGCGGCTGCCGCCGGCGAGCATCCCGAGCGCCTGGGTCATTTCCTGGCTGCTGGGATGCCGCGAGAGCACGGCCATGAACAAGGTATCCACCAGTTGGGAGTCCGGCGCGCCGAGATTCTGCACCAGCAGAGAATTCGCCGGCCCGTTGGACTTGATGCGGCTCATCACGAACGGGTCGTTCATTAAATCGAGCGCTTGCGAGATGGAGCCATCGCCGCTGCGCGCCTCGTCGTCGCGGTTGCCGCGCAGGAAGGCATCGAGAAACGGCGTCACCGGGTTGCTGGCCGACGGGGTGTTCAAAGGCTCGGGAAACTGCATGGCCCAGTTCAAGGTGCCGTTTGAAGCGACGGTATAGCTCGGGATGATGTTGCTGGATTGCGCGATGGCGTCGTGAATTTCCTCCGCCCACAACCGCCGCACGAAATGACGCGCGTACAGCGAGTCCCAGGCGGAGTTATACGCGCCGTTGTACCGCGCCGAGAGCTGGTACGCCTGCGAGTTCGTAATGGTCCGCATCAGCCACTTCAGGTCGTACTGATGGTTGATGAAATCCTGGGCCAGCGCGTTGAGCAGCTGCGGATTCGAAGCCTGCAGAGTCCACGGGGCGGGGGGCGGGTTATTGGGATCGAGCCGCAGCGGGTCGAACTGATCGGGCGGATCCACCAGTCCCACGCCGAAGAAATACGCCCAGAAGTAATTCACGGTGGCGCGCGCGAATTGAAAATCGCCGGTGATGTCGCGCGCCAATGCCTGCCGGTAGCTTTCCCCGGAGCGCGGCGTGTCGCCGGTGAAGATATACTGCGGCGCCACGCTGGTTTCCGTGCCGGCCGGCTGGCGCGGCGGCCGGTTCCCGGTTGTGGTATTGAGCGGATAATCCGTGCGGGCGGCTTTGGTGTTATCGGCGATCGACCAGTAATACGGCTGGCCGTTTACCGCTCCCGCCGCCGCGGTGCGCGTAGCTTGCGTATGCGAAAGGTAGGACGCCAGCTGCCAGGCCTGGTAGCGCGTGGTCTGGCTGCCCCAGAGGCTCAGGGAATCCAGGTGGCCGCGCCCGTTGTGGCAAAGCAGGCAGTTGACATGCGCGATCCCCAGGAACACATCGAAAATGTTCGCGGTCTGCTGATCGAAGATGTCCTGGATCGGCCCGCCGGTCACCACGCCGCCCGCCAGGAAATTCAACGTGCCTTGCTGATAGCTGTCGGTTCCGGTCGCGGTAATGATGTCGCGCGCCATCTGATCGTAGGGTTCGTTGGCCTGCAGCGCGCCGCGAATGTAGTCGTTGAACGCTTTCACGCCGTCGGGGAAGCGGCGAATCTGCGAATTTTGCGAATTATTCTGGTACAGGTCGCCGAAGAACATGGTCCACTTGTCCACCCAGGACGGCGAGGCGAGCAGTTGCTCGATCAGGTTGGCGCGCTTGTTGGGAGTGGAATCCGCGACGAAACTCGTGACCGCGGCGGGAGTGGGGATGCGGCCGGTCAGGTCGAGCGTCACCCGCCGGATGAATTCATAATCGGTGGTGGCGGGGGCCGGCGCCACCCCGGCTGCCTGCAGCGCCCCGAAAATATAAAAGTCGATGGTCCCCGGCTCGGAGGGCTGGCCAAACGCGTAGGTCTGGCTTCCCGGTGGAACGTATGCGAGTAGCGCGGCGACCTTTCGCGTCAACTCGCCCACCGCCGCGCGGTGTGGAGTGAGCCCGTTCACATTGAACGGAAAAGCCTTCGACACAAACTGGTCGTATTTCGGTCCGAACAGAGTACATTCCGGATGGGGAACCGCGTAATCCGGAACGCCGTCCTGTGCGGCCGCAGCCGAAAACAGGATGAAGAAGAAGCACGCGAATCTGCCGCTCATGACCCAGTCCCTCTCCCTGAGATTCCTTAGAAAAGAACCCAGGCTGGCGCAGAAACACTCGTAAAAAGATTACCGTTTCTGGTGCGGCCTGTTCAAGAAAACGCCGGTTCATTACCGTTAGTTAACCCCGTCATTACTGCCGGCCAGCCGCCTCCACGCCCGATGCTGAAATCACGGAGGGTGCCATGAAATGGATGCTGCTGCCCGTTTTGGCGGGAACCCTGCTCGCGGCTACGGGCAACCAGGAAAAGGACTTAAATGCGGCCCAGTGGAACGCGCGGGGCCTCGAGCTCAATCAGCAGGGGCGCTACCCGGAGGCGGAAGATGCGTATCGCCGGTCGCTGGCGGCGTGGGACCAGTTGGGCCCCCAAACCGCGTTGAGCCGCGGCATTACCGCGGGTAATCTGGGCATGCTGCTGCTCAAAGAGGGCCGCTATGCCGAATCCGAGCCCCTGCTGGCCGGCAGCCTGAAGCAAATCGAAGGCGCGGCGGGGCACGAAAGCGGCGAGACGGCCCGCGCCGTCGAGAACCTGGCCGCGCTGTATCTGGCGTGGGAGCTGCCGTCGCAAGCCGAGCCCTATGCCCGCCGCGCTGCTGCGATCTTCGAGGGCCTTGCGAACGACGGCGAGGAAGCCCGAGCCAGTCACCGGCTTCTCGGTTCGATTCTGCTGGCGGAGCGACGTTTTTCCGAAGCAGAGGAGCTCTTGCGCGCGCTGCTGCCGGATGTGTCCGAGCGCGCCGCCATCGGAGTATACAATGACCTCGCGGTCGCTGAGAGCTCTCAGAGCCATCTCGCCGAGGCCGAACCTCTGGCGCGCAAAGCCTTGGACCTGGCCCGCCGCGTTTTGCCGCCGAATCATCCCTTGATCGCGGTTTCTCTGAATAACCTCGCCCAAGTCCAGCGGTTCGAAGGGCGGTATCTGGAAGCGGAGCAAAACTATCGCGCGGCCATTGACATCTGGAAGCGAGCGCTCGGGGCGGGACACCCCGATGTCGGCAAAGGCCTGATGAACCTGGGGGCCTTCTACCACGACCGCGGACGCGACGCGGGCGCGGAGGATCTTTACCGGCAGGCCGCTTCCATCTTCGAAAGCGTGTACGGCAACAATCACCCGCTCACGCTGGTGGCGCGCAACGAGTTGAGCGAAGTGCTCCGGGCGCAGGGACGCTATTCCGAGTCCGAGAGGCTGAGCCGCGAAACCCTGGCTCCGCTCGAAAGGACGCTGGGGGAGCGGGATCCGCGAGTCCTGCGTGCTTTGACGAATTACGCCCGCCTGTTGGAGGAGACCCGGCACGTCCGCGATGCCGCCGCCATCCGGCGCCGGATCGACGCGCTGCAGCAAGGCTTCCGCGATCCGAACGGATAGGTTAGCGGAACCTCATCCGCTCCAGGATCGCGTGGAACCGCGGCTCTCGGCGAAGGGGATCGTAGACCGGATGAACTTTCACGTTCCCCATGGACATTTCGCGCTGCTCGCATCCTTTTTCGAGCCAGTCCAGCGCGCGGCCGTTCTCGTGGAGCCCGAGGTGCGCGATGGCGAAGCAGGTGGAGGGCACATATTCGGTGGCGGCCCGGGCGGTGAGCCGCGCCAGCATCCGGCGCGCTCCGGACGTGTCTCCGCCGAGCCCCGATACCTGCGCCAGCGCCGCCACAATATTCGGAACATCACCTGCCAAGGCGCGGCCTTTTTCCAGCATGGCGCGCGCTTCGTCATAATTCCCGAGCTGCGCATAGGCCCGGCCCATGGAGGTGTAGGCCTTGTAGAAAGACGGATCCAGTTCGAGGATCTGGCGAAAGCCGCGGATCGCTTCTTCATACCGGCGTTCGAGCGTGCTGAACGAAGCGCGGCCTTCCTGGATAATACTGGACAAGGGGTCTAACTCCAGCGCGATGTCGATTTCCTCGCGCGCTTCGTGCAGGCGCCCCACGGCGGCAAGATAATCGGTGGCCAGCCAGTGGTGGCCCGTGGCGTAGCCTGGGTTGAGCGCAATCGCCTTCCGGTAGAGCCGCTCGGCGTCTTCCCATTCGCGATCCCAGTGCGCGCGAATGCCGGCAAGCGCCGGATAGGCTTCGGCCAGGGCCGGATCAATTTCGATCGCGCGCGTAGCCGCCTGCCGCGCTTTGGGGGCGCCTTCGGCCGGATGCAACAGCCCATAATCCACGTGCAGACAGTACGCATCGGCAAGACCCGCGTACGCCACCGCGGAGGACGGATCGGCGTCCACGGCGGCCTGGAAACACTCCAGCGCGCGCCGCAGCTCGCTCGGCGTTCGTTGGTGCAGATGGTAGCGCCCTTTGAGGTAGGAATCGTACGAGTTCACGTCAGTGCGGCGCGCGCCGATCGGCGTGTCGGCCCCGCGCTGGATCCGCAGCGTCCGCACGATGGCCCGCGCGATCTCTTCCTGGATGGCGAAAACGTCCTCCATCTGCCGGTCGAACGTCTCCGACCACAAGTAGACCCCGGTCGCGGTGTCGATCAGTTGGACGCGCACGCGCATACTCTGGCCGGCGATGCGCACGCTCCCGGTGAGCACGTGCGCCACGTGGATCTGCCGCCGGACTTCCCGCACGTCGTGTTCGAGCCCGCGCATCCGGGCCGCCGAGTTCCAGGCCACTACCCGCATGCCGCTGAATTTGGTCAGCGCGTGGATCAGCTCTTCGGTCAGGCCGTCGCTGAAGTAGTCGTGATCGGCGGACGCGCTGAGGTTGGCGAACGGTAGCACGGCAACGGTGCCGGCCGGAACCGCCGGTTCCGCGCCCTGGGACTCGCGCAGCCGGATCTCGGGCGCGTAGGTGCCGGTTGCGAACTCGATGACCACCGGATCGTTCCGCCCATCGGTTTCGTAATAGGTTTTTAATTTGGAGCGCAGACGGCGCGCTTCGACGCGCACAATCGGGTCCACCCGCGGGTCGTAATCGGGAGGACGGTCGAACACCTCCACGCCGATCAGATATTCTTTCAAATCATCGGCTTTACCGGCGAGAGTCCGTTCGATGGCCAGCCGCAGAAAGCGGGCCATGCGCTCGGAGCGGGCAAACAGCCCGTGCGCCACGATTTTATCGAGCTGCCGCCGAACCGCCGAGTGCTGGATGGCACTGTGCCCAGGCTGCGTCACAGAGGTTTACCAGCTATTATGACGGCTTTCCTGTGCTTTGGTATGGCGCGCGGTTGTGAACTTTCGGTCCGCCGGAAGACCTTTCAATCCGTCAGTTCGCGCAACAGCGCGGCGCTGCGGGGGATCAGCTCGTAGAAGTCGCCCGGCGCCACCACCGGCCGGTCTTGTTTTTCCGGATCCGCCGAGTCCAGCACCAGCTGCCACGCGACTCCTCCATTGCGCGGCATGTAGAACTTGATCGGTTCATGATGCGGGTTCAACAGAATCAGGAACGTTTGATCGACGATGTCTTCCCCGATGGCGTTCATATCGTCCAACGTGCGGCCGTTCAATTCCAGCCCGATGCAGCGCACCCAGCCCGCGTTCCATTCCTCGGTGGTCATCTCGCCGCCATCCGGGCGGACCCAGGTGATGTCGCGCAGCGTCTCGCCGTCCACTTCGCGCTGCCCGGAGCCGGGATTGATGCTCCGGTCCTGGAAGAATTTACGGCGGTGCAGGTTGGGGTGCTGGCGCCGCAATTCGACGAGCTTGCGGGTGAATTCGAACAGCGATTTGTCGCGGTCAGTCAAGTCCCAGTGAAACCAACTGATCTCGTTATCCTGGGCGTAGGCGTTGTTGTTGCCGCGCTGCGTGCGCCCGATTTCGTCGCCGCCGCAGATCATCGGGACTCCTTGCGAACACAACAACGTCAGCAGGAAATTGCGTTTCTGCCGTTCACGCAGCTCCACGATCTCCGGGTCGTCGGTCTCTCCTTCCGCGCCGCAATTCCACGAGTGGTTGTCGTTGCTGCCGTCGCGGTTGTCCTCCCCGTTCGCCTCGTTGTGCTTGCCGTTGTAGCTCACCAGGTCGTGCAGGGTAAACCCGTCGTGCGCCGTCACGAAATTGATGCTGGCGGTCGGGTGGCGGCCGTCCCGCTGGTACAGATCGCTGGATCCGGTCAGCCGGTAGCCGAGTTCGGCGAGCTGGCCGTCATCGCCTTTCCAGTAGCGCCGCACCACGTCGCGGTAGCGGCCGTTCCACTCGGCCCACACCGGGGGAAACTTCCCGACCTGGTAGCCGCCCTCGCCCACATCCCAAGGTTCGGCGATCAGCTTCACCTGAGAGATCACCGGATCCTGGTTGATGATGTCGAAGAAGGCGGACAGCCGGTCGACCGCGTGCAGCTCGCGCGCCAGCGTAGCCGCCAGGTCGAAACGGAATCCATCGACGTGCATCTCCTCGACCCAGTACCGCAGGCTGTCCATGATCAGCTTGAGAACTTGTGGATGCCGTACGTTGAGCGTGTTTCCCGTCCCCGTGTAGTCCATGTAATAACGCGGCTTGTCGTGGACCAGCCGGTAGTACGTGGCATTGTCAATGCCGCGAAAACTGAGTGTCGGCCCCAGCCGGCTTCCTTCGGCGGTGTGATTGTAGACCACGTCGAGGATGACTTCGATGCCGGCCCGGTGCAGGGCCTTCACCATCGCCTTGAATTCACCGATTTGCTCGCCCCGGTCGCCCGAGGCGCTATAGCGGGCGGCGGGGGCAAAGAAATTGATCGTATTGTAGCCCCAATAGTTCCGCAGCCCCTGGTCCACCAGGTGTTTGTCATCGACAAACTCGTGGATCGGCATCAATTCCACGGCGGTGATGCCGAGTTTTCTCAGGTATTCGATGGCCACCGGATGGGCCAGGCCGGCATAGGTGCCGCGCAGTTCCTCCGGGATGTCGGGGTTGAGAGCGGTGAAGCCCTTCACGTGCAGTTCGTAGATGACGGAATCGTGCAGCGGAGTCAAGGGCGGCCGGTCGTTCTCCCAATCGAAGTGCGACAGAATGACCGCGCCCTTGGGAACGCCCCAGGCGTCGTCGGTCTCATCGAAAGAAAGGTCCGCGGCGGGATCTCCGAGCTTGTAGCCAAAGACCGGCGCTTCCCAATTGACCGCGCCGTGGATCGCCTGCGCATAGGGATCGATCAGCAGCTTGTTCGGGTTGAAGCGGTCGCCGCGCTCGGGCTCGTACGGGCCGTGCACACGATACCCGTAGAGCTGGCCGGGCTTCAGGCCCGGGACGTAGCAGTGCCACACGTAGCCGCTGGTCTCGCGAATCGGAATCACCTCGGACATTTCCGAGCCGCCGTCCTCAAACAGGCAGAGTTCGACCGCCGTCGCGCGTTCGGAATACAGTGCGAAGTTCACGCCCAGGCCGTCCCAGGTGGCGCCCTGGGGAAAAGCTTTTCCCGGCAGTATTCTTGGCATTTGCGGTTCGTACAAAGCACGCCCCCTGCCACGGCGGCTGGCTCCTCCCAGCCGTCGTAAAGAAATATACCAGCGCGCTTCGGACGGCTTTGATAACATGCAATCCCATGGCTGGATTCCTTGGCGGTTTGTCGGTCGTACTAGCGATGCTGCCCGTTCTAAGCGCTCAGTGGCCGTCGTATCGCACGGCGAGCGCTCCCAGACTGCCCAATGGGAGCGTCGATCTGAGCGCCCCCGCGCCAAAAGCTGCCGACGGGCACCCCGATTTGTCCGGCGTCTGGGATCGCGGTGTACCAGCCGGGATGAAAGCGCAACCGGTCGGCGCTTTTGGAACTCCCGCGGCCGCCGGGCCGCGTCCTTTTCAAGATCTGCCGTCCATGGTCCCGGGAGGGCTGCCATTTCAGCCCTGGGCCGCGGAGCTCCGGGCGAAACGGCTTGCCGAAAACAGCAAAGATCATCCCGACGCGCACTGCCTGCCGCTCCATCCCGTACAACTCCACAGTCACCCGCAGCCGCGGAAAATTATCCAGACGCCGGAAATGATTCTGATTGTCTATGAGGCCAATAACGGGCTGCGTCAAATCTTCATGGACGGCCGCACGCTCCCCACTCGCGATGCCGAGCCGTGGTGGTTCGGGTATTCGATCGGAAGGTGGGACGGCGCCACCCTGGTGGTGCAGACAACCGGCTTCCGGGACCTCGGCTGGATCGACGAGGAAGGCACGCCGATCACGACCGAGGGCAAAATCATTGAGCGGTTTCGCCGCGTAAATTACGGCACTCTCGAAATCGGGATCACGGTGGACGATCCCAAAACGTTCACCAAACCGTGGAGCATTACGCTCCACCAGCAACTCATGCCGGATACCGAACTGATCGAGTTCGTGTGTGCGGAAAACAACCGGAGCTTGCCGCACCTGGTCGGAAAATAAGCAGCCGCGTTACGGGCGCGCTTCGAAGACCAGGTTAAACGGGGTCTCGGCGGCGCGCCGGAACCGCGTGAATCCGGCCGCGGTCACCACCTCTCGAATGCGCGGCTCCCCGGCCTGCGCGCCCAAAGCGGCTCCGACTTCCTGCGCCAGAGAGGCCGGCGTGCAGATCATGGTGGAAGCCGAGTAGTAGATGCGGCCGACCGGGTTATGATTCTCCTCCGGACGGTCGTTGGCGAACGGCTCGACAATCATCCAGGTCCCATCCGGCTTGAGCGTGGAGAGAACGTGTTTGGCGGCTCCCACCGGATCGCCCATGTCGTGCAGGCAATCAAAGAACGCGACCAGATCGTAGCCGCTGTTGGCCGGATAGCTCTTCGAGCTTGCCACCTCGAAAGTGACTTGATCCTGCAGGCCGTCGCGCCCCGCCACGTGCCGCGCGTACTCGATGGAGCCGCTGTGGTAATCAAAGCCATAAAACCGCGACTTGGGAAACGCTTTGGCCATCAACAGCGTGGATGCCCCGTGGCCGCACCCGACATCGGCCACATGCGCGCCCGCACGCAGTTTTTGGGCGACGCCTTCCAGCGCCGGGATCCAGGAACTCAGCAGGTTGGCTTCATAGTTGGGGCGGAAGAACCGCTCGGTGCCGAAGAACAGGTTCGCGTCGTGTTCGTGCCATCCGACCCCGTCCCCCGTCCGGAAGGCTTGCGTGATCTTCGGTTCATCCTTGAAGCACGAAGAGATGATGTGGAAGGCGCCCGGCAGGTCCATGACCGTGAGGGCGAACGCCTGCTCGGCCGGCAATTCGTAGCGCTGCGTGACCGGATCATAAATCACATATCCGCTGGCCGCATTCGCGTTGAGCCATTCCCGCACGTAGCGTTCGGCGGTGTTGGTCCGTGCCGCCAGTTCGGCGGAAGTGAGGCCGCCGGCTCCCGCCATGGCCTTGTACAGTCCGAGTTTGTCGCCGATCACGATGAGCGCCGAATGCATCGCGGCGCCCATGTCCGCAACCGCCTTTCCCATGAAGGCATCCAGTTTCGACTGGTCGAATTCGAGAGCTTTGCCGTGTGTCGCCATGTTCGGAGATTTTATGCGAACGAGGTGGGTGGTTCAAGAGGCGTTCGGTTCGGCGGCGTGACCGCCGGACGGGCGGCGGGTTCAGCCAAGAAATCTGCCGCTAGCTGCACGGCGAACGGCGCCCCCGAATTTTCGCACGGCCCGGAGCCGGCGGCTGATCAGTGAACCGGGTTCAGGCCGTCTGTTTGTGCTCGGCGACGTCGACGCGGGTCTGCGCGCGTTCCAGAGCGGCGAGCGCGGTCCTGGTGTCGGCGCCGGCCGGCGGATTGAGCACTTCCTCGCGCGCCCGGCGCAGGGCCGCCCGCGCTCGCTCGACGTCGATTTCCTCCGCCCGTTCGGCGGCATCGGCCAGCACCCGCACGTGGTCGTTCAAGATTTCCAGGAATCCGCTGTGCACCGCGAGATACCACCGCCGCCGCCCCGCTACATACGTCAGGTGCCCGATGCCCAACTCGCCCAGCAGCGGGGCGTGGCCCGGCAGGATTCCCATGTAGCCGTTTCGGCCGCGCACTTCGACCTCGCTGACCCGCTCGCGAACCAGTTCGCGCTCGGGCGTCGCGACTTCCAGTTCCAGACTGTCCGGCATGCTTATGCCTTCTTGAGCTCTTCGGCGCGCTGCAGCACTTCTTCGATCGTGCCTTGCATATAGAACGCCTGCTCGGGAATTTCGTCGTGTTTGCCCTCGGCGATTTCGCGGAAGCCCCGCACCGTATCGGCCAGTTTGACGTACTTGCCCGCGATGCCGGTGAACTGCTCGGCCACGTGGAACGGCTGCGACAGGAACTGCTGGATCTTCCGCGCGCGGGCCACCGTCAATTTGTCCTCATCGGAAAGCTCATCGATACCCAGGATCGCGATGATGTCCTGCAGGTCCTTGTACCGCTGCAGAATTCCCTTCACCATCTGGGCGGTCTGGTAGTGTTCGTCGCCGATGATGTTGGGATCGAGAATGCGCGAAGTGGAAGCCAGCGGATCGACCGCGGGATAAATGCCCAAAGCGGCGATGTCGCGCGACAGGTTCGTGGTGGCGTCGAGGTGCGCGAACGCGGTGGCCGGCGCCGGGTCGGTGTAGTCGTCGGCCGGCACATAGATCGCCTGCACCGAGGTAATCGAGCCTTTTTTCGTGGACGTGATGCGCTCCTGCAGCTCGCCCATCTCGGTAGCCAGGTTCGGCTGGTAACCCACCGCCGACGGCATGCGGCCGAGCAGCGCCGAAACTTCCGAACCCGCCTGCGTGAAGCGGAAGATGTTATCGATGAACAGCAGCACGTCCTGGCCTTCCTGATCGCGGAAGTACTCTGCCACGGTCAGGCCGGTAAGGCCGACGCGCAGACGGGCGCCGGGCGGCTCTGTCATCTGGCCGTAGATCAGGGCGCACTTGGACTTCTTGTAATCCTTGGGATCGATGACGCCCGATTCCTGCATCTCGAGCCAGAGATCGTTGCCTTCGCGGGTGCGCTCGCCCACGCCGGCGAACACCGACACACCGCCGTGCTTCATGGCGATGTTGTTGATGAGCTCCATGATGATGACGGTCTTGCCGACGCCGGCGCCGCCGAACAGGCCGATCTTGCCGCCGCGCAGATACGGCTCCAGCAGATCGATGACCTTGATGCCGGTCTCGAACATTTCCAGCCGCGTCGATTGTTCTTCGAAAGCCGGCGCGTGCCGGTGAATCGGCGCATGCTTCTTGGCCGGAACCGGCCCCATTTCGTCGACGGGCTGGCCGATCACGTTGAGCACGCGGCCGAGCGTTTCGGGCCCGACCGGCACTTCCACCGGATGCCCGAGGCTGATGGCCTTCATCCCGCGCACCAGCCCCTCGGTCGGCTGCAACGCAACCGTGCGCACGCGGCCTTCCCCGATGTGCTGCTGCGCTTCGCAGATGATGTCGATCGGCTGCGGCACGTCGAACCCTTCGCTGGTCACGCGAATCGCCGTGTAGACCAGGGGGATCTGTCCTTCCGGAAACTGGCAGTCCACAGCCGGACCGGCTACCTGGACCACGGTCCCGACGACCTGTCCGTCAACGCTCGTTGCCATATCTTTGGTGGTGCTCGTGCTCGTTGCCATAGATCTTTTACTCCGCGGCGGCGGCGCCGCTCACGACTTCGATGATTTCCTTCGTAATGCTTGCCTGGCGCACACGATTCATGTGCAGCGTGAGCTTCTCGATCATTTCCGACGCGTTCGACGTCGCGGCGTCCATCGCGGTCATGCGCGCGGCGTGTTCGGCGGCGGTGGATTCGAGCAAAGCCCGGAAAAATTCGGTCTCGACGTAGCGCGGGATGAGCTGGTTCAGCATCTCGGCCGGCGGCTGCTCGAAAATGTAATCCACGTTGTCGGCCGTTTCCGGCATCTCCGCCGGCAAAACGCGGGTCACCGTCAGCGTCTGCGCCACCACGCTCTTGAACTGGTTGTAGACCAGGTACACCGCGTCGATCTCGGCATTGCTGTACAGAGTCATGGCCTTTTGCGCGATCGCCGCCGTGTCTTGGTACGCCGGTTTCGCCGCCAGGTTCACATGCTCGCCGGAAATCCGCGCGCTCCGTTTGCGGAAGAAATCCCGCCCCTTGCGGCCGACCAGTTCGAAGGTGACCGTCGCATCCCGGTGTTCGGCCTGGAAGCGCTGCGCGGCTTTGATGAGATTGCTGTTGAACGCTCCGGCCAGTCCCTTGTCGCTCGTTACCAGAACCAGCAGGATGCGGCGCTCGGGGCGGCGGGCCAGCAGCGGATTCGTACCCGCCTCTTCGTCGCGGGCCGCGGCCGCGGCGACGTTTGCCAGCATGGTTCGCAGCATCGAGCCGTAAGGCCGGGCCGCGATCACGCGATCCTGCGCGCGGCGCAGCTTGGCGGCCGAGACCATCTTCATGGCCTTGGTAATCTGCTGCGTGTTCTTGACCGAGCGGATGCGCCGCCGGATGTCGATTAAGCTAGGCATGTGCCGCTTGTTTCGGCTGCTCCGCCACGAAGCGCGCCTTGAATTCCGCGATGGCGTTCTTCAAGCGCTCGCGCAACGTATCGTCCAGCGCTTTCTTGTCGCGGATCTCGTCGCGAATGTCGCGGTGCGCGTTATCCATGAACCGGTACAGTTCCTCTTCGAACTTCCGGCATTGTTCCACCGGCAGATCATCAAGGAATCCCTGCGTGCCGGCAAAAATGATGATCACCTGTTTTTCGAGAGGCAGGGGCTGGTATTGGCCCTGCTTGAGAATTTCCACCAGGTGCTTGCCGCGGTTGAGCTGGTCGAGCGACGCCTTGTCGAGGTCGGAACCGAACTGCGCGAAGGCCGCCAGCGCGCGGTACTGCGCCATTTCGAGCCGCAGACGGCCCGCGATGGATTTCATGGCTTTGGTCTGCGCGTTGCCGCCCACGCGGCTCACCGAGATACCCACGTTGATGGCGGGCCGCACGTTGGAGTTGAACAGGTCGGCTTCGAGGAAGATCTGGCCGTCCGTAATCGAAATCACGTTGGTCGGAATATAGGCGGAAACGTCGCCCGCCTGCGTTTCGATGAACGGCAGCGCGGTCAGCGATCCGCCGCCGTGTTCGGCGTTGAGCTTGGCGGCGCGCTCCAGCAAACGGCTGTGGAGGTAGAACACGTCGCCGGGATAAGCCTCGCGCCCGGGCGGACGGCGCAGCAGAAGCGAGATCTCGCGGTACGCCGCGGCGTGCTTCGACAGATCGTCGTACACGCACAACGCGTGGCGGCCGGTGTCGCGGAAGTACTCGCCCATCGCGCAACCGGAAAACGGCGCCAGATATTGCATGGGCGCGGGATCGGATGCCGATGCCGAAACCACGATCGTGTAGTCCATGGCGCCGTAGTCTTCCAGCGTCTTGACCACCTGGGCGACGGTCGAGCGCTTCTGCCCGATCGCGACATAGATGCAAATCATGTCGCCGCCCTTCTGATTGATGATGGTGTCGAGCGCAATGGCGGTCTTGCCGGTCTGCCGGTCGCCGATGATCAGCTCGCGCTGTCCGCGGCCGATCGGGATCATGGCGTCGATGGCCTTGATGCCGGTCTGCATCGGCTCTTTCACCGGCTGGCGCGCGACGACGCCGGGCGCCAGGCGTTCGATGCTATTGAACTGCTTCGCCTGGATCGGGCCCTTGCCGTCGATCGGTTCGCCGAGCGCGTTCACCACGCGGCCGACCAAGCCCTCGCCGACCGGCACCGACATGATGCGGCCGGTGCGCCGCACCTCATCGCCTTCTTTGATTTCCGTGTAATCGCCGAGCAGCACCGCGCCGACCTGGTCTTCTTCCAGGTTCATCGCAATGCCGGAAACGTTCTGCGGGAACTCGATCAGTTCGCCCGCCATGACCTTTTCCAGGCCATGAATGCGCGCGATGCCGTCGCCGACCGAGATCACCGAACCGATTTCGGTGACATCGATGGCCTTCTCGTAATTCTCGATCTCCTGGCGGAGAATACTGGTAATCTCATCCGCTCGAATTTGAGCCATACACCCTTCCGTTACGAATAGCTTTCCGCGGTCAGGCGGCGCTGCAGCGCGTGCAGCCGCCCGCGCACCGACCCGTCATATACGGTAGACCCGATCCGCGCCACGACGCCCCCGATCAGCGCGGGGTCCACCGACGTGCGCAGGCGGATCCGTTTGCCTGCCAGACGCTCCAGCTCGCTGGTGAGCGCCGCTCTCTGCGCTTCGCTCAACTCGCGGGCGGCCACCACTTCCGCCCGCGCGAACCCCAGCCGCTCGTCCAGCGTCTTTTCAAATAACTGCGTGATTTCCGCGAGACCCGCAATTCTGCGGTGATCGATGAGGACGAACAGAAAATTGCGAACGATCCGCGAGAGCCCCAGGGTTTCGCCGATCCGCGCCAGGGCGGCTTTTTTCCGGCTGGCCGGAACCGCCGGCGAAGTCAGCGCATTCTGCAGCTCGGCCGAAGCGCGGAGCGCGGCATCAAAAGATTGGAGTTGGGCGAGCGCGTCCTGAGGACGCACCGCCGAATCGGCCGCGGTCACGACGTCGGCGAGCGCTTCGGCATATCGGGCGGCTATGGCGGATAGTGTCATCGCGTTTCGTGAGGACGGCCGTTGGTGGAATGGTCGAGTTCGCGGACAAACCCGCGCACCAGCGCGTCTTGCGTATCGGGCGTAATGCGGCGCCGGACCTTCTCTTCCGCCAGGCCGATCGCCAGCTCCGCCGAGTAGCGTTTCAACTCCAGGCGGGCCGCTTTGCCGGCCGCGGCAATTTCGTGCTCGGCGTGCTCCTTAATCCGCGCGATCTCCGCCGCCGTTTGCAAACGCATCCGCTTGGTCTCGTTTTGGGCTTCTTCCTGCGAGGCCGCGCGAAACGCCGCAATCTCCGACTCCAGGTTCGCGAGTTTGTGCTCCACCTCGGCGGCGCGGGCTTCGGCCGCCTTCCATAAATCGTGAGCCTGCGCCATTTCCTCGCGGATGCGCTTGGAGCGGGCTTCGAAAAACGCGCCCGCATTCTTCCAAATCAAATAGCCGAGTCCGGCGACCAGCAGAAGGAAGTTGGCCCACTTCCAGAGCTCGAGCCCGCCTTCCGCGGGCTGCCCGGCTTCCTGCGCGCTTTCCTGCGCCAGCAGCGCCGGAACGAGAAGCACGAGTTCGAAAGCCGCCAACCGGAAGAACCGCTTCACGCTGCGCTCCGCTCGAGGATGGATTCCACGATCTCGCTGGCCAGCGATTCGCTATCCGCGGCCAGACCCGCCTTCGCCGCTTCTACATCCCGGTGCAATGCAGCCTTAGCCTCCCGGACCGCGGCTTCCGCCTGCTGGCGCGCGGCGTTCAACTCGGCGGCCTGCTGCTCCTGAAGCTCCCGGTGCAGATTCTCCTGGGTCTGGTAGACTCCGGCCTTGGCGGCCCTCAGGGCCTCTTCATATTGCGCCATTTTTGCCGCGGCCACCTGCATGCTCTCTTCGGCGCGCTTGCGAGCCCCTTCGGTCGCCTCATAGCGCTTCTGCCGGATGCGGTCCAACGGCTTGTAAAAGATGCCTTTTAAATATAGGTGGAGTAAGACGAGCAAGACAAAGGTGGGGATGGCTTTCAGCAGAATCCCACCTAGAGCGTTTAATATGGCATCCATGTTCGTCTAAAGAAAATAAGGAGAGACTGGCGCAGCGCGCGGCTGTCTTAAGGTTACTAGATTAACACTTTAGGAGCCGGACCGTCAACAACGGCCCGCCGCCGCGATTGCCGCTGCCGGGCGTTCCGGAACGCGGTGCTCACAGGCTGTAGCGGCCCGCCTGCAAGACGTGCCTGGCAATCTGCCGGCCGAGCGAGATGGTGTCGGCCGGCTCGTGTTTGGTGAGGCGGCGCAGGATGGCCATTTGCGTCCTCAGCATATCGCCCTCGGCGACCGCGGCAATTACCTTGCGCGCGGCCAGTTCAACCCGCTCGAACGACCGGGCTGCGTAGAAGCGCGCCATCGCGACCGCGTTTGCCGCCGCCGTTTGTCCGCCGCGCGCCAAAAGCTTCTCGGTCCGCAAGACGCACGACTCCATGGCATAGACTTCAATGATGCAATCGGCGAGGGCCCCCATGATTTCCTGCTGGTCGGACAGCCCCTGCATGTACTTCTGGGAGGCTGCGCCGGCGGCGAACAAAGCCAGCTTCTTCGCATTCGCCACCAACCGGTGTTCCGCCGCCAGCCGGCCTTCGCGTTCCTCGGAGCCGGACGGGCCGGACATCACCTCGTCCATGACCTTCTTGATGGCCGGCAGCAGCGGCAACTGACCGGCCATCGCGCGCTTCATGAGGAAGCCCGTGATGATCAGCCGGTTGATTTCGTTGGTGCCTTCGAAGATCCGGTTGATGCGCGAGTCCCGGTAGGGCCGCTCGGCCGGATACTCCTCGACATAGCCGTAGCCGCCGAAGATCTGCAGCGCGTGATCCACCACCATGTCGAGCATTTCCGACCCCCATACCTTCAGGATCGAGCACTCGACAGCGTATTCTTCGATCCGTTTCTGGATTTCGCGCGAGGCCCCCTCCGCCGACGCGTCCAGCCCGGCCAGCGCCGCGTCGATCATTCCAATCGTGCGATAGACCAGCGACTCGCCGGCGTAGATGGCCGCCGCGCATTCGGCGAGCTTCTCCTGGATCAGGCCGAATTCGCAAATCGATTTCCCAAACGCCTTCCGTTCCTTGGCGTACTGGATCGCGTCCTGCAGGCTGTTGCGCGCGCCGCCCACGCAAGCCGCCCCCAACTTGAACCGGCCGATGTTCAGAATATTGAAGGCGATGCGGTGGCCTTTGCCCGGCTCGCCCAGAAGGTTCTCGATCGGAACCTGGCAATCGGAGAGAATGAGAGGGCACGTCGACGAGCCGCGAATCCCAAGTTTGTGCTCCTCGGGACCGATCGTAAATCCCGGCGTGCCGCGCTCAATCAGGAACGCCGAGAACTGCTCGCCATCGATTTTGGCGAAGACCGTGAACAGGTCGGCGAAGCCGCTGTTGGTGATCCACATCTTCTCCCCGTTCAGGATGTAGTGGCTGCCGCCGGGGGATAGGACCGCGCGCGTGCGGCAGTTCAGGGCGTCGGAGCCGGAGGAAGATTCCGAAAGCGCGTAGGCGCCGATCCATTCTCCGGTCGCCAGCTTGGGAAGATATTTCCGCTTCTGGGCTTCCGTGCCGTACCACACGATCGGCAGCGTGCCGATGCCCACGTGGCCGCTGAACGCCACCGAAAAGCTTGCCAGCTTGCTCATGGACTCGGCAATGAGGGCGGAGGTCACCTTGTCCATCTCGAGCCCGCCATAGGCCTCGGGAATGTCCACGGCCATCAGGCCCAGTTCGCCGGTTTTGCGAAGCAGCTTTCGCGTCAGCTCGAAGTCCTTGGCCTCGATCTGCGCGGCAGCCGGAACGACCTCGTTCAGAGTGAACTCGGTAGCGGTCTTGGCGATCTGCCGGTGCTCTTCGGTCAAGTCCTCTGGCGTGAATACTTCTTCGGGCCGGCGTCCTTCGGTCAGAAAGCTCCCGCCTGGGGCCGCTTTAACGGCCAAGTCTTCTGTCTTGATGGTCATCATTCCCCCACGGTCTGCCGGGCCGGCTATGACAAGTGCCCTGCCATGACAATGATAACCGCTGCGCGAGGACCTGACGACTGCGAGTTTTTACGAAAGGAAACCGACGCTGGCCCGCGTCCGCTGCCATCGGAGCAGGCGGTGGACCGCGAAGTAAAGGATGAGGGCCGCCGGAATCGCAAAGCAAAGCCAGGCCGCCGTCGTGCGGAGGGCGATCAACGAGAGCCCGGTCAATCCCTGCAAGGGGTGGGAAGCTCCGAACAGGGCGCCCCCCAGCCGCGCAAACGGCCACAACAGCGCGATTTGCAGCGGGTAGGCGAAATAGTTGACCAGTTGCAGGGCCGGGAAGTTCAGCCTCCACACCGCGGCGGCCAAGCCGCAGAGAATGGTGGGAATTCCGAAGAATGGGAAGACACCGAGCACCACCCCCAGCGCCACAGTCAGAGCTAACTTTTCGGTTGAGCTCTCATCTTTCAGCCACGCGGAGAGGCGTTCGATGATCTTCATTCTTTGAAACCAGCCGCGGGCCTGTAATAATTTCACAGCCACATCTCTCCCGCAAGGAGATTAGCAATCATGTGACCGAAAGCACGTTCACACGCGCCCTCGGTTCGGCCGTTTATTTGGCGCGCGCGGGTTCGGGCAAAACGTCCGGCAGCCGGGATTCGCGGTTGACCCGGCCGCTCAATCCCTCGTCGACCGTGATGCCGTAGCGGTCCAAAGTTTCGCCGAGCACCTGGTCCAGAGAGACCCGCGCGTGGGCGTATTGCGCGAGGGCGGCGTTTTCCGAAATCTGGGCCGCAATGAGGCTGCGCTGGTCGTTCATGAGCGTGTTAAACGTTTCCGCGCCCGATGCGCGCTTCCGGTCCGCTTCGAGCAGCTGCTCCTGCAGGATGCGCGTGTTCTGCGCCGCCGAGTAGCGCGCCCGCGCCTGCCGGAGCGCGTTCACCTGGTTGGCCACATCGACCGCGATCTGGTTGTTCTCCCGCTGCGCGCGGAGCTGCGACTGCCGGAATTGCAGTTGATCGATGCCGTAGTCTCCCTGCGCCTGCCGGTTGCCCCGGGGGAGCGCAAGCGACGCGCCGCCGATATTGCTCGGGAAATTCCGGCGAAAGATCTGGCCGAGCGCTGTGCCGTACCCGCCATAAAAATACGGCAGTGCGCCGCCGGCGCTGGCCTGCGGGGTGCCGGCGACTCCGCGGTCCAGCGTGTACCCAAACACATTAAGGCTGGGCAGGAGAGGGTTGGCCGTGCCCGCCAGGCTGATCTCTTCGGTTTGGTCGCGGAGGCGCGAAACCGCCACGTCGGGACGCTTGCTCATCGCGGAGGCGACCAGCTGGTTCAGCGGCGCCGGCTCGTCCGTCTCGGGAACTTCGATGCGGTCGAGCGGAACAATCTCGGCGGCTTCCAGCGCCGGGTCTTCGGTGTGGCTGAGCATCTGCTTCAGAGCGAGGACCCGCTGCGCCACCGCGTCGCGGCTGATCGCCACTGCCTGGCGCCGGGTGGCCACCTCGGCTTCGGCGCGCGTCAGCTCGAAACGCCCGATGGCGCCCACCGAAATTTCATAGTTCGTGTCGTCGTAGAACTTCTGCGTGATCTCCAACGCTCGTTGCCGGACCCGCAGATCGTCCTGGGCGCTCACCAGGTCCCAGTAGACGTTCAGCACTCCGGCGCACAGGTCGAGCAGTTGCGAGCGGAAGCGCTCGCGCGACGCGGTCGTGTTGATCCGGCCGATGCGGATGATCCGGTTGTTCAAAGCCGTCCCGAAACCTTGCAGCAGCGGGTGGCGGATGAACAGGTACATGTAGGGGCCGGCCGCCGGATTGAGATTGTCGGAGGGAGAGTTCTCCTTCAAGTACTGCTCGTAGTTGTAATACTGCACGCTCCCGCCGCTCATGAGCCCTTGCGTCAGCGAGGTGCCGTAGGTGCGGACGCTCTTGATGAGAACCGGCGTCTGCGCGAGCAGCGTGTTGGACTGGGGCGCCGTCAGGTGCGAGAAGGTCGTCCCGTTCTGCAGCACGGGATCGAGGTTCGGGGTGATCTGCCCGACCTGCTGGATGCCGGCGCCGCCGGCCGGTCCGCCGCCGGGGCCGCCGCCCCCGCCGAGCAGACCCGCGGCCTGCTGGCTGCCGCTCACTCCCAAGCCGGCGTTGACGCTGCTCACCTGCTGGCTGGCGCTCGGCAGCCCGCGCAAGGGGCCCCCGGCCTTCGCCCGCTCCAGCGCCGAAGCCGCCTCGAGCGGGCCGTAGCGATCAAGCTCCAGGTTGAGGTTGTTTTCAATGGCGAGTGCCAGCGCGTCGCGAACACTCAGGTAGAGGACGCCGGCGCGGATCAGCGAGTACAGTCGCGCCGAATTCGCCAGCCGGATCGGGGCCACCGCCGGCGCCAGGTAGGAGCGGAACGGCCGCGGAGCCGAGGGCTGCCGGATGATCCGGGGCTCCGGCTGCGAGCGCGCGGGAACGGCCAGCAAGGCTGCCGCGAGCAGGGCCGCCGCGCGGGCCGGCCGGAACCTGGCCGCGGTCATCGCGGAACTCCGCTTCTTTGGGGAAGCACATCCGGCAGGGAGGAGGGCCGATCCACTTTTCCGTTGACGGCTTCTTCCATCGAAATATGGTTCACTTCCAGGGTGCGGCCCATCGCCAGATCGAAGGTGATTTGCGCGTGCGTATAGTTGGCCATGGCCTGCACTTCGGCATCGGCGTTTTCGGCCAGGTCCTTCTGCGCCTGGATCACCTGTTCGACCGTCGAGACGCCGGAAAGGAAGCGCTTCTGCTCCGCCGCCAGGCTCTGTTCCGCCAGCGCGCGCGCCGCTGCCGCGGATTCATAGCGCGAATGGGCCTGCTGCAAGCCGATGAGCGCGGTCTTCACGTCCACCCGAACCTGGTTCACCGCGCGCTGGAGCTGCAGCTCATTCTGCCGCAGCTGGAGCTGATCGGTGATGTAGTCGGCCTGCGCCTGGCGGTTCCGAAATGGAATGTTCAGCGACAGCCCGGCCGAGTAGTTCGGAAAGCTCCGGCGGAAGATTTGCGCCAGCACGCTCCCGTTTCCGCCGATGAAGTACGGATACGGAGCGCCGCAGCAACCGGTGTACGCCGGGTTCACCGGACCGGCCAGGCCGTTATTGGTGAACTCGGCGAACGCTTGCAAGGATGGCAGAAGATTGTTCCTGGTCCCCTTCAGCAGGATCTTCTGGTTTTCGACGTTGAGTTTGTTTTGCTCGATCTCGACGCGGTGCGCCAGCGCCTCGTTGATCAGGTCCTGCACCGGCCGCACTTCGGTGGCCGGGGGAATCTCGATATGGTCGAGCGGGACAATGTGAACTTCTTCCAGGCTGCTGCGTTCCACTCCGCTTCGGCTGAGCGCGTTCTTCAACACGATCTCCTGCTGCGCCACGTTGGTTTGGGCGATCAGCAGATCCTCCTGGCTGGCGGAGACCTGGGCGGCGGCGCGCGTCACTTCAATGGACGGCAAGGCTCCGATGGCGGCGCGCTTCTTGTTGGCGTCGAGCAGGTTTTGCGACGTTTCGAGCGCCTGCTGTTTGACGCGGACAGCGTCGTTGAAGCTCACCAGATACCAGTAAAGGTCGAGCGCGGCCGCCACCGTCGTCGCCACCTGCAGCTTCAATTGCAGGTCGGCCCACTTCACGTTGGTTTTCGCCACCCGGATATCCCGGTTGTTCACTGCCCGGCCGAAGCCCAGCAACAGATTCTGATTGATCGTCAGGTCCAGGTAGCCGCTCAAAAAAGGATTGAACTGCGGAATCACGCTGTTGAGAAGGCCGCGGTAATTGAAGAAGGTGAGCTGCGCGCTGGTTCCGGTGGCGAACTGCTGCGAGTATTGGAACGTGAACTGCCGGAAATTGTTCGTCAGGGCGCTGGTTTGATTGAGCAGAACGTTGGTTTCCGGAGTGGTGGTGTGGCCGAGTTGAAAATTCACGTAGAGCTGCGGATCGAGATTCGGCGGCGCCGGGCCGATCTGCGTTACGATCGTGCCCGTGGATCCGAGGCCCGTGCCGGCCGCGAGCCCGTTGGCGTTGATACTGACGCCCGCGGTGCTGACACTGGCCGGCGGCGTGATCAGGGGCGTATCGACGCCTCGCAGATAGCCGCCCCCTTCCGTGCGCCGGACGACTTCGCGCGCCATGTACGGGCCGTAGCGCTGTACCGCGATATCGAGATTGTTCTCCAGCACCAGCGCGATCACGTCCTGCGCGGAAAGGTAGAGATTGCCGGCCCGGATGAGCGAGTTGAGCCGCGGCGAATCCGTCAGCCGAACGGGCCCTACGACGCGTTTCTGGAGGTGAAATGGCGCGAGAAAGCGTCCCACGACCGGAGAGGGCCGGGGCGTCACGATCGAGACTTCCGGTTGCGCCATCCCCAAGCCACTCGCGCCGGCCAGAAACACGATTAGCGAGACTCGAAAGGCATCGTGCACAGGCATTGTTCCACAGCTCGGCAATCCGGATTCCATACCCGGGAGGGTCTTCTCTTGGCCAGTGTCCGCCGCCGCGGGCGCGTGCTGCCGGGAAAGTGTTCGTTTCTGGGATTGCCTGTCGCGGAATCGCGCAGCGGAAATCCGGTACGCCGGCCGTATGATGCTGATCCTTCTGCCCGAATGCCCCGTCTGTGCGAAACCGAATTTGAACCGGCCCAGGCTCTTGTTTTTGTTCCGCGTGCATCTGTGTGCATCGGCAGCGAGACCGATTCCTGCGGAGCGGCGGGAGTTCCCTTACGCCCAACTCCAACTGTGCTTCGATAACCTTCTCCGGATTGCCGGTTTCCTGCCCCTGTCCCATACTCGCTACATATTCAGAACCATGCCTTGGAGGTGACCGCGTGAGCACGTTGGGCCGGACCTGGCAGCTGTTCAAACAGAGTTTCCGTGTGTTGAGCGAAGAGCCCAGCCTTGTCGTGTTCCCGATCCTCACCGCGGTCTCGGCGCTTTGCCTGATGGCGCTGTTCTTCGTGCCGCTGTACCGGCTGGGGAGTTTTCAAGCCATCGTGCACCGCACGGCGGGTTGGGACGACTACCTTCCGTTGTTCTCGTGGTATTACGCCAATACCTTCATCGTGGTCTTCTTCAATAGCGCGCTGACCGCCTGCGTCAACATCCGTCTCTCGGGAGGCGATCCAAACCTCGGCGATGGCCTCCGCGTTGCCTGCCGCCGCCTCCCCCGCATCGCCGCGTGGACGCTGCTCTCGGCGACTGTCGGGCTGCTGCTGCGCGCCATCGAGAACCATCAGAAGGCCGGCCGCGTCGTGACCGCGATCGTGGGCGCCGGCTGGACCATGGTCACGTACTTGATCATTCCGGTAGTCATCATCGAGGACCGGCCGCTGCCGTCTTCGGTGAAGCGCTCGGTCGAGCTGCTGCGGAACACGTGGGGCGAGCAACTGGCCGGAGGCTTCGGCTTCGGCCTCCTCGGAGTCCTGCTCGTCATTCCCGGCTTCGCGCTCGGCGTGCTCGGCATCGCCGTCAGCCTGCCGCTCGGAATCAGCGTAATCATCACGTACGTGCTGATGCTGGCGGCCATCTTTGCCGCCGCGCGCGGCATCTTCACCGTGGCCTTGTACCGCTACGCGACCGACGGCCGTGCCCCCTTCGGCTTCTCGGAATCGGCCCTCAGCGGCTTGCCCCGCCCCTCGCCGATCTACTGACCGATCTGCTCTCAGGTCCTTCGATTCCGCAGGCGCGGGCCGCCCGGATGGATCGTGGGATCCCGAATTCTGGCGCGTCAGAGCCACACCGCGGCGGCGCGCATTATCATAGGAAGGACTCGACAGACGGGAGGCCGCGGATGACCTACGGAGAGCGATGGAAGCGCCGCCCCCAGAGTGTCTGGCTGCGCCAGGCGCTCTTCCAGATCCATCTGTGGACCGGCATCGGTCTCGGCCTGTACATCTTCGCCATCAGCGTCACCGGCAGCGCGATTGTGTTCCGCAACGCGATTTACAAGAATTTTGGCGCGCAGCCGGTTCTGGTCGCCGCCCGCGGCCCGAAACTCGACAAAGCCCAATTGCGCGCCGCGGTGCGGAAGGCCTACCCGGATTACCGCCTCAGTTACATCTGGCCAAACCGGAACCCGAACCAGGCGGTCGAGGTCTGGGTGCAGCGCAACGGGAAATACAAACAGCGCCTCTTCGACCCGTACACCGGCGCCGACCTCGGCCCTTCCGTCCCGCTGGTTTTGCGCGTTACGGCGTGGCTGGGCGATCTGCACTTTAATCTTCTGGCCGGGGAGAAGGGGCGGAAGGTGAACGGCTGGGGCGCGGTGCTGTTCACTCTGATGTGCCTCACCGGAGCGGTCGTCTGGTGGCCCGGGTCCGATAAATGGCGGCGCAGTCTCGCGATTCATCGCCACACCGGCTGGAAACGCTTCAACTGGGACCTGCACAGCGCCATCGGCTTCTGGACCTTTGCATTTTCGTTCATGTGGGGCATCACCGGCATCTATGTGGTGTACCCGTGGCCGTTTCAGCGCGTGGTCGGCCTGTTTGTTGTTCCCGACCTGTTTCACCCGCGGCAAAGTCTCGACAACCGCATCCTGCTCTGGCTGACCAAACTCCACTTCGGCAACTTCGGGCCGTGGGACTGGCCGCTGAAAGTGCTCTGGGTCATCATCGGCCTTGCGCCCGCGCTGCTCTTCGTCACCGGCGCGGTGATGTGGTGGAACCGCGTGCTGGTTCCGGCTGTCCGGCAAGCCCGGCGAAAGGCAGAAATGCCGGCGGGCGTGCTACCCGAGTACGCCGGCGGCGAGTAGCCTCACGCGCCGCTGCCAGCCGCTATACTTTGGTCATCGATGAGCCGACTGGCGCGCCGTTTCCTCTTCCTGATTGCCGCCGTCCTGGTCACGCTGGCGATCGGAACCGTGGGGTTCACCGTCATCGCGGATTATCCGCCGTTCGACGCGTTCTACATGACTCTCACCACCATGACCACGGTGGGATACGGCGAGATTCATCCGCTCGGCCGCGCCGGGAGAATTTTCAATTCATTCCTGATCGTGTTCGGCGTGACCACCATCTTCATTGCCATCGGCGCCATGACCCAGACCATCATCGAGCAGCAGTTCGGCGAGCTCATCGGGAGGCGGCGGAACAAACGCATGATCGACAAGCTGAAGGACCATTACATTGTGTGCGGTTTCGGGCGCGTGGGCCGCGGCGCGGCCGCCGAACTGCAGCACGCCAACGTGCCATTCGTCGTAGCCGACATCAACCCGGAACGCGTGGAGCGCGCCATGACGGCGGGCATGCTCGCCGCGGTTGCCGATTCGACGCGCGACGAAACGCTCCGCCAGCTCGGCATCGATCGCGCGCGCGGGTTGGTGGCCGCGCTGGCCACCGATGCCGACAACCTGTTCGTGCTGCTCTCGGCGAAAGGCCTGAACCCGAAGATTTACGTCGCCGCGCGCGCCGCCGAGGAAAGCGCCGAGCAAAAGATGCGGCGCGCCGGCGCCGATGCCGTTTTCGCGCCCTATGCCATTACCGGCCACCGGCTCGCGCAATCGCTGCTCCGTCCGCACGTCGTGCAATTCCTGGATTTCACTACGCACGATATCGGGATGGATGTCTCGATCGAGCAGGTGCGCGTTTCCGAAACCAGCGAAGTGGTTTCCAAGACGATCAAGGACATGCAATTGAGCCGCGATCTGGGCGTCATCGTGATGGCGATCCGCAAAAGCGACGGGCGCATGTTGTTTAACCCGCCCGCCGACACGGCGGTTCATGGCGGAGACTACCTGATCGTCATGGGGCAGATGCAAAAGCTGCGCGCGCTGGAGAATCTGATCGCTTGAATCAGTCTTGTCGATCTTCTTATCTAAAACACAAAGATTCTCCAATGTTATTGAGGTTACGGCGCATCCACTCGCGTGTTCCGTTCCTTACGCTTCCCGCGAAAGTACGGCGGCTGTTGTCTTGACGCTCGCCGCTCCGAACGCGTAAACTGCGCTCAAAGTCTGCTTTGCCGATACAGGGCAGACACATGGGAGTTCGCAGTGCGGCCGGCGCATCGCGGCGGTGTATCCCGTTGCGAAAGGTCGAGCCGGAGGGTTGACGCGCAAGCAGTCCTGATTTGAGCGGTGAGAGAAGCCATACTGGTGCGCGCGCCCGAAGTGTGTCTCTCCACCTAGAAAGGGAATCCATGCGTTTCGTTTTATTCGGAATCTTCGCTACATTACTGGCCGGGTCGATTCACGGCCAAAATGCCACCGGGACGATTACGGGAACCGTGACCGATCCGGCCAATGCCACCATCGCCAGTGCCACCGTGCAGGCCCGGAATGTGGAAACCGGAGCGCAATACCAGGCCGCCACCACCACCGCGGGCAATTACACCATCGCGCAATTGCCGGTGGGCACGTACGAAGTATCGGTCAGCGCGCCCGGCTTCAAGATGTTCGTGCGGTCCGGCATCACGGTCGCGGCGGCGCAGACTCTACGCGTCGACGTCATGATGGAGGTCGGCGCCTCCACCGAATCGGTCACGGTCGAAGCCAACGCCTCCATGCTGAAGACGGAAGATGCCACCGTCAGCTCGAATGTCAACGTGCAGAATCTCGATCAGCTTCCGATGCTGGGCGTCGGGCCGTCGCAGGCCGGCAGTTCGGGAATCCGCAATCCCAATAACGTGGTGGAACTGGTCCCCGGCACCTTCTATCAGCCGAATGCCAACGTCAAGGTTAACGGCGCGCCGACCAACAGCGAGCGGTTCAACGTGGAAGGTATGGACGCCACCAACCAGCTGATCGCCTTCGCCCCGGCCGAAACGCAGCCGAGCGTCGACGCCGTTCAGGAAGTGGCCGTGCAGACCAGCAACTTCGCGCCGGAATTCGGCGCCGTGGGCGGCGGGTTCTTCAACGTGACGATGCGCTCGGGAACCAACCAGTACCACGGGAGCGCTTACGATTACTTCGTGAACGAAGTGCTGAACGCGGGCACCCCGTTTCAGCGGGGCAATCCGCGGCCGCGGGCGCGCCGCAACGACTACGGCGCGACGTTCGGCGGACCGGTTTTCATCCCGAGAGTCTACAATGGCCGCGACAAGACTTTCTTCTTTTTCAATTTCGAACAGTTCCGCGAAACCGACCAGATCAACAACATCCCGGTCACGGTTCCCATTCCGCAGTACCGCGCCGGTGATTTTGGACCGGCCATCACCGCGCTCAACAACACGACCCTCACTGATCCGTTCGGCAATAAGCTGACTGCGAATCAGATCTTCGACCCCAATACGCAGCATGTGGTGAACGGCCAGTTGGTCACCGATCCGTTTCCCAATAACGTGATTCCGTCAAACCGCTTGGATCCGGTCGCGTTGAAAATTCAGACCCAGATCCCGCTGCCCAACGTGCCCGGACGCCTGTTCAACAATTACCTGCCGTCGTATCCGAGCACGCGCCACACGACGATTCCTTCGGTGAAGGTCGACCAAGTCCTGGGCTCCAAAGCCAAGCTGTCGTTCTACTGGTCTTTCACTCACACGGATTCGGCGTTCTCTCCGATCTACGGCCAGTCGGAGGGATTCCCCAACACGATTACCGAAACGCGCGGCACGTTCATTCACTCGCACGTCGAGCGGCTGAATTATGACAACACGCTGTCGCCGACGTTGTTGCTGCACCTGGGCGCGGGCTATCAGCAGAATAACTTCTTCGATGATGCCCCGATCTTGAACTTCAATGCCGCCCAGACCTACGGGCTCAGCGGAGCCACCGTGAACCGGAACGTGCCGGTGTTCACCGGCTTTTGCCCGTCGTTCGGACCGGCCAATCCGACCTGCGGGGCAGCCGGCGGCATGGAAAACATGGGTCCGTGGGCGGGGCAAACTCACACCTACTTCGAAAAGCCGGCCGGCGACGCCAGTCTGACGTGGGTAAAAGGAAATCACACGGTGAAGCTCGGCGGCGAGATGTTCCTGATCGGCGTGCCGACCTACCCGTACACCAATACCAACGGATCGTTTGTGATCAGCGCCAATGAGACGGCGCCCCCGTATTTGATCTCCTCGTCGGGGCAGCAAATTCTGACTGGCGGAACGGTGGGATTCCCGTATGCGAGTTTCCTGTTAGGGGCGGTCGACCAGTACAACATCGCCGCGCCCGCCGCGTACCGGAATGGAAAATCGCAATGGGGCCTTTTCCTTCAGGATTCATGGAAGGTGGCCCGCAATCTCACGCTGACTTACGGGGTGCGGTGGGACTATGGCACGTACGCTTCGGAAGAGCACGGGCGCACCGCCGATTTCTCGCCCACCACGCCGAATCCCCATGCCGGCAACTTGCCCGGCGCCTGGATTTTCGAAGCCACGTGCCATTGCAATTTTGCGAGCAATTATCCCTATGCCATCGGGCCGCGCATCGGAGTGGCCTGGCAAATTACCCCAAAAACGGTGCTGCGGGCCGGGTGGGGATTGATCTACGCGCAGACCAATTTGACGAGCGCCGGAATCCTGGCGACCAACTCGGTGAGTTCGCCGGCCCCAGGTGTTCCCGCGATGATTCTGTCCCAGGGCATTCCGGCCAACACGATTCCATCCTGGCCCAACTTCGATCCGGGCCTGGTGCCTTCCCAGCCGGGCGCGGTGGCATTGAACCTTCCTGGCGGCTTGGGATGGCTCGATCCCAACTCCGGCCGGCCGGCGCGGCAGAACCAGTGGAGCATCAATCTGCAGCGGGAATTCAGTTCGAACCTGGTAGCCGAAGTCGGGTACGTCGCTAACCGCGGGGTCTGGTGGCCGGCGCCCGGTTTGCACAATCTCAACGGAATCACGCCCCAGCTTCTGGCGGCGCATGGGCTCAACCTGGCCGATCCGAATACACAAAAACTGCTCACCTCGCCGTTGAATTCGCCCCTGGCGGTAGCGAACGGGTTTGCGGCGGCGCCCTATCCGGGGTTCCCGCTCACCAACGACGTGAACCAGGCCATCCGCCCATTCCCGCAGTTCGGGTTCATCCCGGCGATCAACGATCCGCTCGGCAAAACCTGGTACGACTCGCTCCAGGCAAAACTGACGAAACGGCTGTCCCGGGGCCTGTTCGCCTCGGCGGCATTCACATGGCAGAAGAACCTCCAGCAAGGCGTCGACAGCAATAACAACACGTTCATCAACAGCCCGCTGAACGTGGTCTACAACAACATCCTCGGCGGCTATCAGAACGCCAAAAGCATCTCCGCCTTCGATCAGCCGTTCCTGTTTGTCGTCAGCGCCAGTTATCAGGTGCCGCGCTGGAATACGTATAAACCCGTCTCGTGGCTCCTTCGCGATTGGCAGGTCGGAGTTCTGCTGCAATACGGCAGCGGGCTTCCGATCGCCACGCCGGCGGCCACCAACAACCTGAACAACCAGATCTTCCAGCCGACGCTCGCGGACCGGGTGCCCGGCCAGCCGCTGTATCTCGTTCCCGACCTCAACTGCCATTGCTTCGATCCGAACACCACGTTCGTGCTCAATCCGAAGGCGTGGGCCAATCCACCCGCCGGAACATTCGGGGCCGGCGCCGAATTCTATAGCGACTTCCGCTATGAACGGCATCCCATGGAAAACGCCAACATCAATCGCGATTTCCGGTTCGGCGAGCGGGTCAGTCTGAACCTGCGGCTGGAATTTGACAACATATTCAACCGCGCCTACATCAACAACCCGCAGGCCACCACGCCGTTCTTCCCGAGGAGTTTCACGCCGGGCGGCGCCGCGGCCGGCGGATACGGATTCATCAACACCGTGATCGGCACCACCCAGTTCGGCCAACCGCGGCAGGGCATGATCATCGCGCGCTTGACGTTTTGAGCATCCGAGGCCAGCCGGGCGGAAACCGTGAGGCGGTCTTCGTCCGGCTCTTCCGGCGGCCGCGCCGCGGTTGCGTTACTTCTTATTCTTCAGCCGCTCGAGCGCCCGGTTTGCCTCGAGATTTCCCAGGTCCGCGGCTTTGCGGTACCACGCGATAGCCTCGTTCGCATTCACCGCCACGCCTCTGCCTTCCTCGTACAATAAGCCCAGGTTGTACATGGCCGCGGCGTTTCCTTGCGCGGCGGCGGCACGATACCATTTCGCGGCTTCGCGAGCATCGGCTGCCACTCCCTGGCCCTGCTGGTACATCGCGCCCAGGCTGTTCATGGCGAGATCGTCGCCTTGATCCGCCGCTTTGTGGAAGTACGCCAGCGCCTTCTCGGAATCCACCGCCACTCCCAATCCATCCCGGTAGAACACCCCGATGTTAAAGGCGGCCTGGCTGTTACCGGCGTTGGCGGCTTTTTCAAACCAGATGAGGGCTTCGCGGTAATCCGGCGGACCGCCCATGCCGTGAAAATAGAGAGATCCGATATTGCACATGGCCTGGCTGTCACCCGAGTAGGCCGCCTTGCGAAACCACTTCAAGGCTTCGTTGTAATTCGGGCTGACGCCCAGACCGCTTCCGTACATCACGCCCAGATAGCGGATGGCTTCCAGATTGCCGCGGTCCGCCATCTGTTGGAACAGCGGCAGTGCTGACGCGAAGTCTCGCTGGTTATAGAGCTCGATGGCGTGATTCAGGACGGCATTGGGATCGGGTGGAGGCGGCGCCTGAGGGTTCACTGGCGTTTGTCCGGCCGCCAGCAGCGCGCCAACCGCGGCCACGCCTGCCAGCCGGAGCCACATCACGTCGCACTCCCGGTGTACAGGCCCATTCGTTCTTTCACCAGCCGAACCGTGTCGTTCGCGATGGGCGCGACGCGCTCGGCGCCCTCGCGCAGCACCGCGTCGAGGTATCCCGGCTCGGCCGTGATCTGGCGATAGCGCTGCTGGAACGGCTCGAGGTTGGCAATTACCATCTCCGCCACCCGTTTTTTCAAATCGCCGTAGCGCATGCCGTTGAACTGCTCTTTCATTTCATTATCACCCGCGCCGGAAAATGCCTGATAAATCGCGAGCAGGTTGAGCACGCCGGGCCCGGCCGTTTCCACGTCGACCGCCGGCTTGGAATCGGTCGTCGCGCGCATGATGGTCTTCCGGATCTGTTCCGGCGGATCGAGCAGGGCGACCGCGTGATGCGCGCCCGTCGCCGATTTGCTCATTTTCTGCGTGGGGTCGTCCAGTCCCATGATGCGCGCGCCGACCGTCGGCAAACTCGTGTTCGGCACGACAAACGTATCGCCGTAGAGCGAATTGAAGCGCTGCGCAATGTCGCGGGTGAGCTCCAGGTGCTGGGACTGGTCCTCGCCCACCGGCACGATACCCGCGTGGTAGAGCAGAATATCGGCCGCCATGAGCACGGGATACTGCAGCAGCCCGTCGCCGACCGATTCCTGTTTGGCCGCCTTTGCTTTATACTGCGTCATCCGTTCCAGCCAGCCCACCGGCGTCACGCACGTCAGCATCCAGGCGAGCTCGGCGTGCGCCGGCACCGCCGACTGCACCATGATGGCGCACGCCTTCGGGTCGATGCCGGCCGCCAGATACAGCGCCGCGATCTCGCGAATCTTCGCGCGCAGCCCGGCCGGATCCTGGTAGAGCGTGATCGCGTGCAGGTCGACAATGCAGAAGATGCACTCGTAGTCGTGCTGAATGCGCACCCAATTTTTCAGCGCGCCCAGATAGTTTCCGATGTGAAGATTTCCGGACGGCTGCATTCCGGAAAAGACTCGTGTTTTCATGATAGAGGGAACGGGGGTAAATCCCTATCGTAAGCAATTTCGAACTCACGGTGGAAAAGTTGGTGTACGGCGGCGATGGCTTGGGCCGGGTGGACGGGCGCGTCGTGCTCGCTCCGTTCGTGCTGCCGGGGGAGCGCATCCGCGCCGAAGCCGGGCAGCAGAAGCCGGGCCTGATTCGCGCGCGCTCTCTGGAAATCCTGCAGGCCGCTCCCGAGCGGGTCGCCGCCCCCTGCCCATATTTCGGGCGCTGCGGCGGCTGCCACTATCAACACGCGCCGTACGAAGTTCAACTGAAACTGAAGCAGGAGATTCTGGCCGAGGTCTTGCGGAGGGTAGGGAAGATCGAGCCGCCCGGCGCAATGGGCGTGCTGGCAGGGGAGCCTTGGGGCTATCGCAACCGCGTGCAGCTGCACCTCGACGGCGGCCGGCTGGGGTATTGGGAAGCGCAATCGCATGCGCTCTGCGCCATCAGCCATTGCCCCATCAGTTCACCGAAGCTAAACGAGACCCTCGGCATCCTGAACACGATGATCCGGGATGGCCGCTGGCCGCGGTTCGTGCGGGCGATCGAACTCTTCACGGATGAAGAACGAGTGCAGCTGAACGTCCTCGAGACCGCGCAGCCGGTGGCAAAACGCTTTTTCGAATGGTGCGCCGAGAAGATTCCCGGCCTGGTTTCCGGCGCCCTGGATTATCGCGGCCGGTTTCGCGTCAGCGGGAATTCTTTTTTTCAGGCCAACCGGTTCCTGCTGGACAAACTGGTGGATGCCGCGCTCGATGGAGCGGAAGGCGAATCGGCTTTGGAACTCTATGCCGGCGTGGGTCTGTTCACGTTACCGCTGGCGCCGCGTTTTCGCGCGGTCACCGCGGTGGAATCCGGATCGGCCGCGGTGCGCGACCTCGAGTTCAACCTGCAGCGCGCCGGCCGTGCGAATGTCTCGGCGGCCAAGGCGACCGCGGAAGAGCATTTGGAAGCGCTCGCGCACGCGCCCGATTTCGTTCTGCTCGACCCGCCGCGCGCCGGTCTGGGCAAAACCGTAGTCCGGCGTCTGACCGAACTGCGCCCGCGCCTGGTGACCATCGTCTCCTGCGATCCGGCCACGCTGGCCCGCGATCTCGCGGTGCTGCTGGCCGGCGGATATCGCATCGAGACGCTGACCCTCATCGACCTTTTCCCGCAGACCTACCACCTGGAGACGGTCGTGCGCCTGGCGCGGGGAGCCTAGGGCGGCGCAACGTCTATCGGCCATTGAGCCGGGCGCTCCGCCTTGGTACCAATCTGCACCGACAGTCCAGTACCCCACCGGGACTTTCCGTGGTGCACCCGGCGCGGAAACCATGGCAGCTTGGGAAGGGGACCCTGGGGTGCGATGACCGCGCGCACGGCGGGCGACGCCTTCGGCTTGGACTCGCGTGTCGGTCCCGCTGCCTTGCGGTGTTGCTTTTGCGGGTGAGCCGAGCGAGATGTTCCGAAGCAATCCGAAACCGGTAGCCGGAAGCAGGCTGTTCCTTCTGTTGCTGGCAGCGCAGCCAATCGCGGCAGCCACCATCGGCGGCGCGGGCGGGATTGCGGTGACGGTCGAGCCGACTGGGGCTTACGAAGTAACGGTTCCGGCCGCCGGGTGGCGCTTTGCCGGCGCCATCGGAGTGCCGCTTTCGGGGCTGCAAGTGAACGCCGGTGCCGACCGGGCGGGAGCGTACAACGAAATTTCGTTCTCCTGGCGTTCCGGCATTGTGCGCTACGGCGCGATCCGGCTATGGGCGGACCATCATGCCGTCTTGTTCACGGCGCGCAACTCCGCCGCGGCGCCGAACACGGTTGCGTTTCCCAGTTTCAGCCAGTACCCGCAAGGCCTCTACCAGCTCAGCTACTCCGGGCCGTTTGCGAAGCCCCGTTTCGCGGCCTCCTCCCCCGAAGGCCCGTGGATCTTCTTCGATTCGACGCGAAATACGTTCGTTCTCTCACCGGCGGCAAATTTCACGACGGCGTCGATGGAGTGGGGGCCGAACGGCGAAATGGCCGGCGGCATCGCGCCTCAGATCGCTTCCCTGCCGGCAGGGTTTCTCCTGCAAAACCTGCTTGTGATTGAAACCGGCATCAACCGGGCATTCGACACCTGGGGACAGACTCTGCTGGCGCTGCAAGGCAAAACGCCGCCGCCGAATGACGGAGATCCGACATTAAACAAGGTCGGCTACTGGACAGACAACGGTTCTGCTTACTATTACCAACCCGAACCGGGTCTCACCTACGAGGAGACGCTCAAGGCCGTAAAAGCGGAATTCGACCGGCGGGGAGTTGGTTTGGGATATATTCAGCTCGATAGCTGGTTCTACCCCAAGGGGCCCTCCGCTTTGTGGTACGACGGCGCCGGCGGAATCTACCAGTACACCGCCGACCCCAACCTGTTTCCGCAAGGATTGGCGGCGTTCCAACGAGACCTGGGGATTCCGCTGGTGACGCATGCCCGCTGGATCGACGCCAGAAGCCCCTATCGCAATCTTTATCGGATGTCCGGAAACGTCGTCATCGACCCGGGATACTGGCAGGCGACGGCCGAATTCCTGGCCAGTTCCGGAGTGGCGACTTACGAGCAGGATTGGCTGGACGCCGATGCCCACACCGATTTCAATCTGTACGATCCGAATGCCTTCCTGGACAATATGGCCGCGGCTCTGGCGCAGCGGAATCTGACCATCCAATACTGCATGGCGTCGCCGCGGCATCTGCTCCAAAGCCTGAAATACGGCAACACGACCACGGCGCGGGTGAGCTTCGACGTTTTCACGCCGGAGCGCTGGACTCACTTCCTCTACACTTCTCGTCTTGCGAGTTCGCTCGGCATCTGGCCCTTCACCGACGTGTTCCGCAGCGCCGATTCGGACGACCTGTTGCTCGCCACGCTATCGGCCGGCCCGGTTGGCATTGGCGATCCGCTCGGCTCCGTCAATGGCCGGAATCTTTTGCGGGCGGCGCGCCGCGATGGAGTCATCGTCAAGCCCGACGTGCCCTTGACTCCCCTCGACAGCAGCTACTTGAATCTGGCGGCGGCGATCGATGCGCCCCAGATCAGCGCCACCTACAGCGATTTTAGCGGGCTTCGGACTTACTACATCGTGGCGTACGCAGCCGGCTCGAACACCGAAGCGGCATTCCGGCTGGCGGATCTGGGCGTCGATGATCCGGTCTACCTTTATGACTATTACTCGTCGACAGGAAAGATAGTCCAGCCGGGCGATCTGATTTCCGCGCCTGTCCTTGCCCGCACGCGGTTCTGGATTGCCGCCCCGCTGGGCCCTTCCGGAATCGCGATGCTGGGCGACACGGCCCAGTTTGCGTCGATGGGAAAGAAGAGAATCCCGCGATTCTCCGACGATGGGACGGTGGAACTGACCGTGGCGTTCGCGGACGGGGAAACATCGCGCATCATCGAAGGATATTCGCCGGCGACACCGGAAGTGTGGGTGGACGGCGGCGGGGTGCGGGCGATCACCTACGATCGCGCCGCCCGCTTATTTCAAATCGTGGTCACGCCCGGAGCCCAGCACACAGCTTCGGTCATTATCCGAAGCGGGCGCCGCGCCAGAAACACCCGTTGAACCCGCCGAACTGTCGCAGGCATGGCTGGAGGCGCGCCCCCAGTGCGCTTGCGAAAGCAGCCCGTATACCGCCACGGCGTTGGAAAACGTGGGCACGAAAACCAGGCCATTGACCACCGTGGGGCTGACGAATTTGGCGTACGCCCCGAGCGCGTCGCGGGCTGGATTCATGCCGCTGTTCCACAACTCGCGGGACAAATCGGACGCATCGAAGGCGTGCAGAGTGCCCGACCCGTCGCTGCCGGCGGTGATTTGCCAAAGGATTCCACTCGCATCGTCCGACCCGTTGGCGGAGAGCGTCATTCCGACGCGGGCCGAAACAGAATCCAGCGGTCGGGAGGACAGCGGTAAAAACGAAAGCTGATCCTGCAACACGCGATAACTTTGCAGAGGGCCGCCTTTGGGCTGCACATAAACGATGGCGCCGCCCGATTTGCTCCATACGGCAAAGTTGAAGATGTAGCCGCCCCCCGCGGAGTACGCACTGCCGCCGCCGAGATGCCCCATCGAATCGCCGTCGGCGGCATACAGGTTGCCTGCTTTATCCGCGCCCAGCAGGAAATGCGTGCCGCTGATCAACGCGGGGCCGGCCGACAAATCCACGTCCGCCTCGGAAAAATCCTGCCAGACTCCTGGGGTGAGCCAATCGAGCGGGGCGCCCAAACTCCCGGGGAGCTTGAGAAAACTCTCGCCGAAATTTTGCATGCCGTCGAAATCTCCGTTGCCGCTGACGGCGTAGATATTTCCGGATTCGTCGGCTGCCAGGCCGCGGCCCGACTGCCAGACAGCGCCGCCTTGCCCGGCCGGCGTGGTATTAAATACTCCCGTCTGCCTGGACAGGTCGGAGGCGTCGTAGCTTACGATCCATCCGTGCCAGGGAGGCTGGTCGGCATGGGAACCGAACGCGATGTAGACCGAACCATTGGCAAGCAGCAGGCCGGGGCGTTGCAGCAGCTGGTTTGGATCCAATGAAATCGTCCCGGCGCTCGCTTGTCCCGCCATGGCGCCGGCAGCGCTGGCGTTGATGATCACCGGACCGTTCTGGCGCTCCGCTCCGGATGTCAAATCGAGCGCGTGAAGCGAGAAAACGGGGCCGCCATTCTGGAGCGTCTCCGCCACGACGTACAGCAATCCGCGCCCGAGGTCAATCACCCCGGTGCTCAGGATTCCGATTTCTGGCGCAATGTCGATGGAGGACGGAACCGATGGCCCCAGGTTCACCCGCCACAGCAGACGCCCGCCGGACATCGGATCGGCATCGAAGGCGTAGACGCTATTGTGCATCGTGCACACGATTGCCGCATTGTGCACCTCATGGGGGCGGAACACGACCGACGAGGCGTACAGAACCTGGGCGTAAACCTGCCCGTCCACCGCGAGAGATTGCACTTTGCCGAAGCTGGCGGGCGTCACCGTAACGGGACTCAACCTGGTTTCCTGCAGGTTCGCATTGGTGCGATCGTTAGAGCCGTTCGCGGTCAAGACGTTGACCTGCGCGGCACAGCGACCGCCGCCGGCCGCCATCAGCCAGAAGCCGAACGCCAGGGAAAGGGCGCGGCTCGCGCGAGCACGCCTTCGGAACAGGACGCGAGGAGAATCAATGCCCGGTGAGGCCGCCGGCCGCCCCATTTTGATTGAGCTCACGCAGTCAAGATAGGAAAGTCCCGGGTTACGGAAAAGATTGATTTGGATAGTACAGGGAAAATTTGATATCGGAAGTTATGATTGGCCGCGATCCGCGCGGCAACGGGGCGGAGCGGCCGAGGCGGGCCGGCACGGCGCGGCCGGCCCCTCCGCTAAGCTCGCGCGGTCATCCTTCGCCGCAGCAGATCGAGCGCGAGTTGCGAGGCAAAGTGGCGGATGCGGGTGCGGTCGCCCAGAAACTGGCGCTGCAGCACCTGCGTGCCTGCCGCGTCCGCCACCGCAATGAACGTGGTGCCGACCGGCAGCGGTTCTTTGCCGCCGGCCGGCCCCGCAACACCCGTAATGGCGAGCGCATAGGTCGAGCCCGCGCGCCGGCGCGCGCCTACCGCCATGGCTTCCGCCACCGGCTGGCTCACGGCTCCGTGTTCCTGAAGCAGCTCCGGCGTCACGCCCAGCATTTCGATCTTCATCTCGTTCGTGTACGTGATGAAGCCGCCGAGGAAATAGTCGGAGCTCCCCGGGACTGACGTAAACCGTTCTCCCAGCATTCCGCCCGTGCAGCTTTCGGCCACGGCGACGGTGGCTTTTTGCGCGCGCAGCATATCGCCGACCACGGCTTCCAGCGGATCTCCGTTGCGGGAATAAATCCGGTCGCCCAGCAGAAGCTCAATCGGTCCCGCCACCTCGGCCAGCAGCGCATCGGCTTCCGCCGCCGTGGCGCAGCGGGCGCGCAGATGAACCTGGATGTCGCCGGCCGCCGCCAGAATGGTGGTGGCCGGATTTTGATACTTCTTGTAGACCGGTGCGATGAGCTGGTCGAGATCCGATTCCCCCATCCCGGCCACCCGCATGCAAAGGGTCCGGATCGCGAGCTGCGGAACCAGCCGTGCCAGCCGCGGGATGCACTGGCGTTCGAACATCGCCTTCAGCTCGTGCGGCGGCCCGGGAAGCAGCATCACCACCGCGCCCGATTCCTCCACCCATTGGCCGGGCGCCGTCCCCCGGTCATTGGGCAGAATCGCCGCGCCTTCGATCACGAACGCCTGGCGCTTGTTGACCTCGGCCATCTTGCGGTTGAGCCGCGCAAAGCGCTGTTCGAGCGCCTCGCAGATTTCCTGATTGAAGATCAGCTTGCGGTCGAGCGCGTGCGCCACGGCCTCGCGGGTCAGGTCGTCTTCGGTGGGCCCCAGGCCTCCCGAAATGATCAGAATCTCCGAGCGCGCAATCGCGTGCCGCACCGCGTCGCGAAGCCGTTCCAGATGGTCGCCGATCACGTATTTCGTGACCACTTCGACGCCCAGGTTGTTCAGCTCGGCCGTGAGGTACAGCGAGTTTGTATCGACGCGTTGCGGCGTCAGCATCTCCGAACCGACCGCGACAATTTCTGCGTTCATCAGAACAGCGGCCGGCCTCGGATCCCGACATCCACGCGATAGAGCGCGTTCGTGGTCGCGATCACCATGGCGCGCGACGGGGTAAAGGCGAGGCCGACGATTCCGGGACCGGAAACGAACAGATCGGCCCGCTTGTCCGGATAGATCCGGACGATGCCTTTGCGGCCGGAGAGCGAAGCCGCCACGTACAGCCGGCCCTGGTCGTCGAAGGCCATTCCCTGCGGGCGGCCCAGTCCCCGGTAAAACACTTCGACTTCGCCTTCCTGCGAGATGCGATGCACCGCGTCGAAGCTCGAAGTGGTCGGGCCCGTGACATACAGCCAATCGTCGGGACCGAACGCCAGGTGGTATGCGGCGATCGACGGCTCCAGCGTCGCGAAGACAAAAATCTGGCGATTGGGGCTGATTTTAAAAATGGTGCCGCTGCGGTCGCCCACGTACAGGTTGCCTTTGCTGTCGAACGCGATCCCGGTGGCCACTCCCATGCCTTCCACGTAGGTGGACATGCTGCCGTTCGGGGTCACCTGGTAGATCATGCCGTCGTAGCGGCTGGAGATATAAAGCAGCCCTTCGGAATCGAAGGCCAGCGCCGTCGCGTTCATCAGATCGTTGATGAACGGCTTCATGGTGAAGTTGAGATCCACCTTGTAGACGGCGACCGGCACTTTCTGGCCGCGGGAGCCGCTGAACGTCGTATAGATGTTGCCGAACGAATCGATGGCCGGATTGGCCACCGGGTGCAGGCTGTCCGCGATCAGCACGCCGATGTCGCAAGCCCACGATTCGCTCGCCTGCTCGCCGTTTTGGACCACCAACTCGCCGGCCGTGGCCCCTTCGGGCACGCGCGCGATCACAAACGAATCGGACCCGATGACGATCGGCGCCGCGACGTCGCCGATCGTGACGCGCGGCCGGTCGGTTCGCGCGAAGCATTTTCCGCGAATCTGCAGCTCCCCGCCGGCAATCGCGGCAGGAGGACTCACCTGGGAGATTTGAGGTTTGGAGTCGGCCGATTTTCGAAGCGCCATAGCGAGCAGTCAGCGTGCCGTCAAACCTGATTTTACAACGTAGAGACCCGGCAATGCCGGACCTTCAGTACAGGTGAAAATATCCGCCGAACCACAGCAGGAGCGCCGCGTAGCAGCCCGCCGCGACATCGTCAGCGACAATGCCGAGCCCTTCCGGCAGGCTTTCGAGCTGCCGCACCGGCGCCGGTTTCCAGATGTCGAAAATCCGAAACAGCACGAAGGCCGCGGCATAGGTTTTCCAGTGATAGGCGTGCGCGCCCGCCAGCGCGATCCACTGGCCGATCACTTCATCCACCACGACCATGCCCGGATCTTTCAAGCCCGACGCGCGGGCCGTCCTCGTTGCCGCCCATACGCCCGGCACGCAGGTCAGCACGCCCAGCAGCAGGAACTGCCACCACCCAAACGCCGCGAGCTCATGCAGCACGATCGCAACCACGAGCGCCGCCAGCGATCCGGCCGTCCCCGGCGCCGCCGGCGAATAGCCGCAGCCGAACCAGGTCGAAATCAGGTTGGCGAGCCTACTCTCCTTCGGACTCGTCATCTGGCTTTTCGGGAATTTCGCCGGGTTTCAGCGGCGTCGAGATCACATACTTGCCGGACGCCCAGTTGCCGAGGTCGATCAGGCGGCAGCGTTCGCTGCAGAAGGGAAAATCCGGGCTTCCGATCGCGACCTCTTTCTTGCAGATCGGACAGCGGATCATGCCGGCACCGGGGAGATGTGGATCAGCGGCGCGGGCGCGAACCGGGGCGGCGGCTCGGTGGGCGCCAGCAGGGTGCCCACCACGTCGTAATCGTGCGATTCGGTGATGCGCAGCCGCCGGATCTCGCCCGCGCTCGGCTCCGCGCCTTCGAAATCGTTGATCAGGGTGGCGCCGTCGATCTCGGGCGCTTGCGTCGGCCGCCTCCCTTCCCACAACAGATCGGTTTCCTGCGAAGGACCTTCCACCAGCACCGCCACTTCGCTGCCGACCAGCTTCTTGTGCCGGGCTCGCGCGATCTTGCGCTGAATGGCCATCAGGCGCCGCTTCCGATTCTGAATCGTGCGGCCGTCCACCTTCCCGTCGAGCGCGTAGCTGGCGCTGGTGTCTTCGTCGGAATAAGCGAAGACGCCGAGATTCTCGAACTGCGCGGCTTCCACAAACTGGCACAACTCGTCGAAATCTTCCGCCGTCTCGCCCGGAAAGCCGGTGATGAAGCTGGTTCGGATGGCCACCCCCGGGATGGTCCGCCGGATTCTTTCCAGAAGCTTGAGAAAGATGTCGCCGGAGCCGCCCCGCTTCATGCGCTTCAGCACCCGGGCGCTCGCGTGCTGCAGCGGCATATCGATGTACTTCACCAGCGATTCCTGCGCGGCGATCGTATCCAGCAGCTTCTGCGTGATCTTGTTCGGATACGCATACAGAAACCGGATCCACTTTTCGCGCGGCGTTTCGATCTGGGCCAGCCGTTCGAGCAGGGCGGCCAGCCCGTCCTTGATACCCAGGTCCTCGCCGTAGCAGGTGGTGTCCTGCCCGATCAGGTTGATCTCGCGCACGCCCTGCTGAAAGAGGCGGGTGGCCTCCGAGATCACCGATTCAAAGCGCCGGCTGCGGAACGCCCCGCGATACTGCGGGATCACGCAGAACGTGCACGGATGGTCGCAGCCTTCCGCGATCTTCACGTAGGCGAAATGCCGCGGCGTCGCAAGCACCCGCGGCGTCAGGTCGTGATAGAGGTATGGCTCGTTGCGCGACGGCGGCTCCTCGCCTTCGCACAGCGCGACGATGCTTTCCAGCTCATTGGTGCCGATAATCGCGTCCACTTCGGGCATTTCCTTGCGGATATCCCCGCGATACCGCTCCACCAGGCAGCCCGCCACGATGAGCTTCTTGGCGCGGCCGATTTTCTTATACTCGGCCATCTCCAGAATCGTATCGACCGATTCCTTCTTCGCCGGGTCGATAAAGCTGCACGTATTGACGACGAGCACGTCGGCCTGGTCGGGATGCGGCGTGAGCTCGTGGCCGCGAGCCACGAGTTCGCCCATCATGACCTCGCTATCGACCAGGTTTTTGGGGCAGCCCAGACTGACAAAACCGACTTTCAAAGCGTGTGCACCAGATGTAAGGGGATTACTCTTCAGGATACCATTGCGCCTGCGCTCCGCCGCTTGCGCCGGTTATGGCGTCTCCTGCCGAAGCCGGCAGGGGCTGGATCCCCGGCGGTTCTCGGTTTCGCCGTTCCGTCTACGAACTCCCGATCAGAATCCCGGTCAGAAACACCAGCGCGCCGCCCATTCCCACTTGCAGCGCCGCCGAGAGCGGCGGCGTTTCCATGTAGCGGTGCCGCACCCAGGTGATCGCGCCGAGCTCGAGCACCACCACCGCGATCGCGACCGTCATGGCGGCGCTAAAGCTGCTGATGAGGAACGGCAGCGTATGGCCGATGCCGCCCAGCGTCGTCATCAAACCGCAAATGAATCCGCGGACCCACGGATGGCCGCGGCCGGTGAGACTGCCGTCGTCGGAGAGCGCCTCCGCAAATCCCATGCTGATGCCGGCTCCGATGGAGGCGGCCAGTCCCACGAGAAAAGCGTCGAACGGCTTATGGGTGGCCAGCGCCGCGGCAAACACCGGCGCCAGCGTCGAGACGGATCCGTCCATCAGGCCGGCCAGCCCCGGCTGCACGATCTGCAGTACGAACAGCCGCCGGTTGGCTTCGTCCTCCGCGTGCCTCACTTCGTCCGGCAATTTGGTTTTTTCGAGCTCATCGGCGCGCTCCTCGTGGCCGCGCTCCTCCTGCGCGAGGTCGCCGAGCAGTTGGCGGATGTGCACGTCGCTGCTTCGCGCGGCGGCTTTTTCGTAGAACCGGCGGGTTTCGGCCTCCATCGCGCTGGCCTGATTGCGGACCGTTTCGAGCCCCAGCGGTTGGATCAGCCAGACCGGCCGCCGGTGTACAAAACCGCGCACATCCTGCCTTCGGATCAGCGGAATGTGCTGTCCGAACTTCTCGCGATACAGTTCCAGCAGTCTCCGCCGGTGTCCCGACTCCTGCTCGCGCATGCCGTCGAACACCGCGGCCGATGCGGGATAATTCTGGCGCAAGCCTTCCGCAAAATCGGCGTAGACGCGCTCATCCTCCTCTTCGAGGCTGATCGCCAGGGCCAAAATTTCACGCTCGGACAAACTCTGGAAGTCGCGCATGCCGGACTTCTTGGATGCAAGCCGCAGGCCGCGGGTCGCGGCTTTTGTTCGTATGTTAACCTGAAAACCACCCCGTGACCTGGACCCCCCAATCGTGGCGCTCCCGGACCGCCTTACAGCAGCCCGACTATCCCGATCCGCGGCGGCTCGAAGGAGTGCTGGCCGAGTTGAGCTGTTTGCCTCCTCTGGTGACCAGTTGGGAGATTGCGCAGTTGCGCGAGCAGCTCGCGGACGCCGCGGCGGGCCGCCGTTTTGTCCTGCAAGGCGGAGATTGCGCCGAGCGCTTTGCGTACTGCACTTCGGACCGCATCGCCAACACTCTCAAAGTGCTGGTGCAGATGAGCCTGGTGCTGGTGGTGGGGGCTCAGCGCCCGGTGGTGCGGATCGGCCGCTTCGCCGGACAGTATGCCAAGCCGCGCTCGGCCGACTTCGAAACCCGCCACGGCGTTTCACTGCCTGCCTACCGCGGCGACAACGTCAACCGGCCGCAGTTCACAGCCGAAGCGCGGACACCGGACCCCGACCTGCTCCTCCGCGGCTACGAGCGCGCGGCCCTGACGTTGAACTTCATTCGCGCCCTCGTCAAGGGCGGCTTCGCCGACCTGCACCACCCCGAATACTTCGATCTGGACTGGGTGCGGCATTCGCCGCTCGCCGACGAGTACCACCGGATGGTCGAGATGATTGGGGAATCGCTGCGCTTCATGGAGCACGTCCTCGGGGTCCGCGCCGGCGAAACCGATCGCATCGATTTCTTTACGGCGCACGAAGCCCTGCATCTCCCTTCCGAGGCGGCCCAGACCCGCACCGTGCCCCGCCACCCCGGCTGGTTTAATCTGTCGACGCACTTTCCGTGGATCGGACTCCGCACCAACGATCCGGATGGCGCTCACGTCGAGTACCTGCGCGGCATCGAGAACCCGGTGGGCATCAAGGTCGGCGCAGGCGTTACACGCGAACAGGTCGCCCGCTGGATCGACGCGCTCGATCCGCGCCGCACGCCCGGCCGGCTGACGTTCATCCACCGCTTCGGCGCGAGCCGGATTGCCGGCGAGCTGCCGCGCCTCATCGAACATGTCCGGTCCGCCGGCGGCTCGGTGCTGTGGGTCTGCGATCCGATGCACGGGAATACGAAGCTGACTGCCGCCGGCGTCAAGACTCGCTACTTTGCCGATGTCTATTCCGAAGTCGAGCAGGCATTCGAGATTCACCGCAGGCAGGGCGGGCAGCTGGGCGGCGTGCATATCGAATTGACGGGCGAAGATGTCACCGAGTGCATCGGCGGCGCGCGCGGTCCGAGCGAAGACGACCTGGCGCGCGCCTACGAATCGGAAGTCGATCCGCGCCTGAATTATGAGCAATCGCTGGAACTCGCGTTCCTGATCGCGCGCAAGATGAAGAACGACGGCGGCTAAGGTTCGGAATCCGCGTCCTCGCGAAAGCGAGCGCGTTTAGCGGCAGCCAGGCGTTCGCGGTATTCCTGCTGCAAGGATCTGCGGTACGCGCGCGGCGATCGGCCGGCCTGTTCCGCCTGGTCGCCGAGCTCGGCTTCGGCGGCCTCCACCGCCATTGCCAGGCGGTGGCCGGCCCACTTCAGATAGTCGGGATTCGCTTCGAACCCGAATGCCCAGACCGCCGCCGGCGGCCGCAGATAATTGTCCGCCAGCCCCAACTGCCCAAACGGAAACCCGGAAGCCCAATCGGTGTGATAGCCGATTTGCATGTTCGCCGGGTTCACCGAGACCTGCGCATGCGTGACGCAGTTCTCGCCGGGAATGTGATACCGGTTGCGGAGCATCTCGATGAGCATTCCGGCGGAACGCAGTTGCGCCGGGCTCATTTCGGGGGCTTCGTCGGCCGGGCGGCTCCACGCCTCGATGGCAACCCCGAGGAAGCTTTGGTTCAGGTTGAGGTACAGCCACCGCTCGTCGGACCAGACGGAGTAACCGGCATGGTTGGCGGCGTCGGTTTCGGCGACCACCCGGTAAACGCGGCCGAAACGGTCGATTAAGAAGTGATACGCGCGCTTGCGCCGGATGTACTCCAGCAGCGATTCCCCGATCTTCTTAAGAACACCGTTTTGGTCCGCTTCAAATGGAGCTTGGGGGCTCTGGGTGGCGTGAAACACAACGCCCGCAACCTCGGTACGGCGAACCCCGCCGCTTCCTGGGGAGGGATCTCTCGGAAACGCCAAGTACGAACGCGCCCCATTCGAAACGCGGAAGCGGTCGTCAATCCGCAAACCATTACTGTAGACTTCGGAAGCGCCGGTTTTCTCCACTAACCAGACGGTGCCGGCAGCCGGGCTGCGCACCGGGCGCGGAATGGCGGCACGGGCCGCCGGTTTCGGGGCGGTCCGGACGTGCCCTCCCGCCTGGAGCAGGCAAAGCCCGGTCAACGCCAGCGCCAGCATGCCGGGAATCAGCAGGCGAACAACGCCGGTCTGGGGGCGCACCCGCTCGGGCGCCGGCGCGACCGCCTGCAGGAACCGCAAGCGGGTCACCGGGTCCTGGATCCTACCCGCAAGCCAATCGACCCATGGCTTGGAGTAGCTCGGCGCTTCGGCTGGGAGGCCCACGTTTGCATATCGGGTGCCACGCGGAATTTTCTTAGCGCCCGGAATTTTTTGCCTCAGCCCATGAAGTTTTCCGGCTTTCATCCGATTGACCATTCGGTAGGAGCTTTCATGCTGAAGAAATGGTTTAGCCTTCCTTCGATCGAAGAAGCGGCCGGCCCGCCCGTGCCGGCGCGGGCGGAACCCGCGGACAGCGGCCCGCGGGCCTCCGCGGCGGCGGAGGAGCACGCCCCGGCGCCGCGGGTGGCCGCCGCGGTCGTCAATAGCCCGGGAACCGGTGTTCCCAAATATGGTCCGTTCGAGCAGATTTATCAGACTGCCGCGGTCAAGCCGCCGCGGCTCGCCTACGGAATCCTGAAAGTGGCCGAGATGATGAACAGCGCTCATCTGGAAGGGTTGTCTCCGGAAGCCCGCCGCTGTTCGCTGTTGATGGCGCTGGAGGCCGCCGGCGCGGAAATGGAGGACCTGCTGCAGGATGCCGTGGTGCGGCAGCGTGCCCTGAACGATTATGAGGAGTCGCAGCGCAGCCGGCTGGAGGCCTTCGAGCAAACCAAGATCGAGGAGAACAAGAAGATCCAGCAGGAACTGGACCGGCTGACGGCGCAGTACCTGGCGCGGATCCAGGCCAATCTGGACGAAGTGGCGCGCGAACAGGACAACTTCCGTGCGTGGCAGAAGTCCAAACATCAGGAGTCGCAGCGCATTACCGAAGCTGCGGCGTATTGCGTGCCGCAGGGTGGCGCGGCCGGTATGGGCAGCCTGAGTGCTGTGCTGGAGCGCGCTGCGCACAAATAGGGTGGGTTGTGCTGATCGCAGGTGGTTGCCTGATCGTTCTGCTGCTGGCCGGCTGGTGCCGTGTGAAGGCCAAGGAGCCGCCGCTGGACCGCGATGTGGTTCGCAGAATCCGGCGCTTTGCCGACCAGGCGAGGCGCGAAGAACTTCTACCCTTCGAGTAACGTTTTCTTCGCAAAGCGAATTGGAGAAGGACCGATGAATAAGACCGAACCAGACTATGCCCAACCGCTGGGGCTCGATGTGGGCACCAGCAGGATCGTGGTGGCGCGAACCGGCGATCGAAAGTACCAATACGAAGCGGAGCTCAACGCGTTCATTACCTTGCCGCATTCCAAGCTGGCCGAAAGCCTCCTGCAGCGCGAGAACGTTTTCCACGAGGTCCGGGGTTCCGAGTTGGTGGTGGCGGGCAACGACGCGCAAAAATTCGCCGAGGTGTTCCACGCCGAGACGCGGCGGCCGATGAAGAACGGAGTTCTGAATCCGCAAGAGCCGCACAGCCTGGCGGTGGTGCGGAGCATTGTCGCCAAGCTGGTCGGAAAAGCCGCGGTGGAAGGTCAAAAGGTCTTCTTCAGCGTTCCGTCGGCGGGGGCGGAAGGAGAGGGCGGCATTGCCTACCATCAGGCGTCCATCCGGCAGTTGCTGTCCGAACTGGGCTATGACGCGACGCCGATCGAAGAGGGGCTCGCCGTGATCTTCGGTGAACTCGGCGCCTGCAACTATACCGGAATCGGTATTTCCTGCGGGAGCGGGCTGTGCAATGTCTGCCTGGCGGTGCTCTCGGTTCCGGTGATCAGCTTCAGTGTTCCCAAGGCGGGCGACTATATCGATAGCAAGGCGGCGATGGTCACCGGAGAGCTTGCCACCCGGCTGCGCATCCAAAAGGAACAGACGTTTCAGTTGAACGGACTCAACGGCGACCGCATCCAGAACGCGCTGAACGTGTACTACCAGGAAGTCATCGCGGCCTTGGTGGAATCGTTGCGCACGCAGATTTCGGCGGCGCAGCGGCTGCCCCGGCTCGATCAAGCCATTCCGCTGGTGGTGAGCGGAGGCACCGCGATGCCCAAGGGCTTTGTCGAACAGTTCGGACGGGCGCTGCGCGCCAGCGATTTCCCGGTCCCCATTTCAGAGATCCGGATTTCCGCCGATGCCTTGAATTCAACGGCCCGCGGCGCGCTGATGGCCGCTCTTTGCTGAAAGCACCGCGGAGCGCCTTATGGATCCTCTGGTTGTCTCTCTTGCCGCGATGTGCAGTATCGGGCTGGGTGGAGTGGCGCTCAGCTTCGCAGCCATTCTGCAGACCTCCTCATCGAGACGGCTGATGGAGCATCGGCAACGGGCGCGGCATGCCCAACTGGAAGCCGCCTTCGCATCCGCCAGGGAGACCGTGAGTTCACTCGCCATCAAAGTCCAGCAGATCCAGGAGCAAAGTCCGGCTCCCGCCGCGGCGGTGTTGCGGCCGGGCTTCAATCTGACCACGCGCTCCTTGGCGCTGCGGATGCACCGCCGCGGCGACGATCCGGGCCAGATCGCCGCGGCGCTGCAAGTTCCGCTTCAGGAAGTGGAACTGCTGCTGAAGGTCCACCGCATCGTGCTGGACAATCTCGTCGTCAGTACGAAGCCGGAGACCGGGCAGGCACGAGCGGAACCCGCCGCATGACGGCGCCGCCAGTTATTCTTTTTTGGCTCCGCGCCGCGGCATGCCGCTGCGGTCGCTCGAAGGCGGCACGATTCCCTTGAGCCGCAGATACACCGCCATGCTGCCGTAGCATTCGTTGTCGTGGGAAAGCATGCCAAACAGAGTGGTCAAGCGCGGTTGCGCACCCCGGAACCCGGGCACCGGGTCGTTGGCATTGGCGTCGGTCAGCCCGTCGAACACCGGGTCGCACGCATCGAAGGACTCCTTCAACGCTGCTTCGAGATCGGCTTTGCTGGTCTTGGATTCCGCGTTCAGATTCTTGCGGGCGCCCGCCACGCCGGAGCAGGTGGCCATTTGCGCGTCCGCCACGTGAGCCACCCAGCCGCCGAAACTCCGCTCCTGCGGGGTCGGCTGGTAGCTGTAGCCGTCGTCCGGCATGGCCGCCGCCGCCCTGGTCAGCAGATTCTTCATCTGGTTGTAATTCTGTTTCACCACCGCGGCCATGCTGGGCGCGGTTTGTGCGGAAGCGGCCGAAGCCAGCAGTCCGGCCATCAGGGCCGCGAGCACAAAACAACGTTTCATCAATCGTTCTCCTCCGTTCCAATGTGAAAAAAAGCCCCGTCGCGAGCTTGGCTCCGCTTCTTGCAGGACGCAAGTGCCGGAGGAAATTATCCCGAGCATACCACACGTCTTCCGCGCCGCCAGGTCCCCCGGGATCGTGATAGGATGCAAGCCGCGGCACAGGAGAACAAACGGTAATGGCGGAGATCGAAGTTCCGGTTCTGATCGTAGGGGGGAGTCTGGTCGGCCTTTCCACGGCCCTGTTTCTCGGCCACCATGGCGTGCGCTCGCTGGCAGTGGAGCACCATCACGGGACCGCGATTTACCCGCGCGCGGCGCAGCTGTACCAGCGCACCATGGAAATCCTCCGCTCGCTCGGCATCGAGCAACTCGCGATGGAGAAATCCGAGGAGCAGTTCGTGCAGGACGGCGCCGTGATGGCGGTGGAAACATTGGCCGGCAAGGAGCTGGCCTGGTATGTTCCCAATCTCAATGACGGCGTGCGCGATGTCAGCCCCTCGGTGCGGGTTTTTCTGACCCAGAAACTTCTGGAGCCGCTGCTCAAGGCGCGCGCGGAAGAACTCGGGGCGGAACTGCGTTTCGGCACCGATATGGTTTCGTTCGAGCAGGATCGGGACGGAGTCACGGCGGTCATCTGTGATCGCGAAACCGGCAAGACGGCGACGGTGCGCGCCCGTTACATGGTGGCCGCCGACGGCAGTCACAGCCGGGTCCGCGAGCGGTTGGGCATTCCGCTGCGCGGCCACGGCCTGCTCTCGAAAAGCATCACGATTTACTTTCGGGGCCCGGTCGGGCCGCTCCTGCGCGGCCGCAACCTGAGCGTCATCTATGTCTATAACCAGGAGCTCACCGGGTTCTTCCGCATCGAGAAGCCGTTTGACTCCGGATTTCTGGCGGTCAACTCGGTGGGGCCGCCGGACCATCCGAACATGGACGTCTGGGAAGGTCTGAACGAAGAACGCTGCCAGGAATTGATGCGCGCGTCGCTCGGCGTGGACGATGTGCCGGTCACGATTGAAAACGTGATGAAGTGGCAGGCGACGGCGGATTGGGCGGAGCGTTTTCAAGAAGGCCGCGTTTTCCTGGCGGGCGACGCGGCGCACGCCATGCCGCCGACCGGCGGGTTCGGCGGGAACACCGGGGTGCAGGACGCGCACAATCTGGCGTGGAAAATGGCCCTGGTGTTGAAGGGTCTGGCGGGGCCCGAACTGCTCGCCACTTACGACGCCGAACGCCGCCCGGTGAGCGCGTTCACGGTAGATCAGGCCTATGCGCGATATGTCACCCGCTGGGCGCCACACCTCGGGACCCAGGGCTTGCCGCCGCTCGCGAACGACGTCGATGTGGATCTCGGATACCTATACCGTTCCGGCGCAGTGATCCCGGATGGCGCCGACGACGGGGCTATCGTCATGCCGGTGCGGCAGATCCGCGGACGTCCGGGTTCGCGGGCGCCGCACCTGGCGCTGGACGGCGGGGCCTCCACTCTCGATTGGTATGGCGCCAGTTTCGTGTTGGTGACCGGAGCCGAGGGCGCCGCCTGGCACGAGCCGGCGCGCCACGCCGCCGCCGCGGCCGGCGTCGCCGTGGCGGTGCACGCCATCCGGCATCCCGAGTTCGCGGAAACGCATGGCGTCTCGCCTTCGGGCGCGGTGCTGGTCCGGCCGGATGGGATGGTCGGCTGGCGCGCGCAGAGCGCGGCGGACGCGTCGGAATCCACCCTGAGCGGCGTCCTGTCCGCATTACTCGCGCGGCGGTCGAGCGCCGCACCGATCTAAGAGCCGCCGGGACGGGCGATGAGCCAGGCATACGATGCCATCGTGATCGGCGCCGGGCAGGCGGGGCCTTCGCTCGCCATCCGTCTGGCTCACGCGGGCATGCGGGTGGCGATCGCCGAACGCAAATATTTCGGCGGCACCTGCGTCAACACCGGCTGCATTCCAACCAAGGCCATGGTGGCCAGCGCGTACGCGGCGCGCATGGCCCGGCGCGCCGCCGAGTATGGCGTCACCACCGCCGGCCCGGTGACGGTCGACATGAAGCGGGTGAAAGCCCGGAAAGACGAGATTTTTCTGAAGAGCCGGGCGGGCGTCGAGAAGGGACTGCGCGGCACCCCGAACGTCACCGTATATCAGGGCGCGGCGCGGTTCGAATCGGCGCACGAAGTGAGCGTCGGCGCCGAACGCCTGACGGCGGAAAAGATCTTCATCAACGTGGGCGGCCGCGCAGCGATTCCGGCCATCCCGGGGCTCCATACCGTCTCCTACCTGACGAATTCGTCGATGATGGACCTGGATTACCTGCCCGGCCATCTGGTGATCGTGGGCGGCAGTTACGTGGGACTCGAGTTCGCCCAGATGTTCCGGCGCTTCGGCAGCGAAGTGACCGTGATCGAAATGGGCCCGCGGCTGATCGGGCGCGAAGACCAAGACATCTCCGCCGCCATTCAGGAAATCCTCGAAGCCGAAGGAATCCGGTTCCGGCTCAATGCGAAGTGCGTCGAGGTATCGGGGCGGGGCGGGGGAATCGCGGTCCGGGTGGACTGCGCGGCGGGAGAGCCCGAAGTGACGGGCACTCACCTGTTACTGGCGGTCGGGCGCCGTCCGAACACGGACGATCTCGGGCTCGAGAATGCCGGTATCGATCACGATGAGCGCGGTTTCATCGCGGTGGACGACCAGCTGCGCACCAACGTTGCTGGCATTTGGGCACTGGGCGAATGCAACGGCCACGGCGCATTCACACACACGGCTTACAATGACTTCGAGATCGCGGCGGCCAATCTTCTCGATGGCGGCGCGCGGCGGCTCAGCGAGCGCATCCCGGCGTACGCCCTCTACATCGACCCGCCTCTCGGGCGCGCGGGTTTGACCGAAGCCGAAGTGCGGAAGACCGGCCGTCCCGCGCGGGTTGCCACGCGCCCGATGAGCAAGGTAGGGCGCGCCGTCGAGAAAGGCGAAACCCAGGGATTCATGAAAATCCTTGTGGACGCGGAAAGCCAGGAGATTCTCGGGGCGGTCATTCTGGGCAATTCCGGCGACGAGGTGATCCATTCCATTCTCGACATCATGTATGCCAAGGCGCCGTATACCGTGATTCAACGGGCCGTGCACATTCATCCGACCGTGACCGAACTCGTGCCCACGATGCTCGGCGATTTGCGGCCGCTCGAAGCCGGGACGCGGACCGCGGGCGGCTGACCAAGGATCAGCGGCCGCCGGTGAATAAGAGTGCGGATCGCATTCAGGGCTTGGTAAACTCCGCCCTCATGGCGGCGCGATCCAGTTCCTTGCCGCGGAGATAGACACGGCTGATGCGGCGCGTGTTGTTGATGTTCTCGAGCGGATTCGCGTCCAGCACCAGAAAATCCGCGCTCTTGCCCGGGGCGATGGCGCCTAATTGATCGAGCTTCATGATTTCGGCGGCGGTCCTGGTTGCCGCGACGATCACCTGGCCGGGCGTCATCCCGGCGGCGACCATATCGGTGAGCTCCTGGTGATCGTTCCAGCCGACGTCCGTGCTGGAATCGGTGCCGAACCCGATCTTCACGCCGGCGGCATTCAGGCGCGCCAGGTTCCGCGCCTGCACCGCATAGAACTCATGCGCCTTTTTCGCGGCGTCGGGTTTCACGTTCGCGAGGGCCTCCCGCATTTTCTTGACCTGCGCCGGAGGCAACGTTTCGGCGGCGAGCCGGATGTCGTCTTCGGTGGTCTGGCGGTCGGGTAGATTCGGAATGACGTAGACGTTGGGATGCTGCTTGAACAGCGCGATCACTTCGTCGTCGACGTCGCGGTCGCGAATCCCGTGCGCGAAGATATCGATCCCGGAGCGCAGCAGTTCCTTGGCATCCGCCAAATAAAAGATATGGGCGGCGACCCGGAGATTGTGTTGATGAGCTTCGTCGATGATCGCCCGGTAAATCGCCGGCGGCAGTTTGGGCACGGTCCCGTCGCGGTCGTCGACCCAGATTTTGACCAGGTCGACTTTCTTGGCGGCGAGCTCGCGGACATCCGCGCGCGCTTCGGCTTCGGTGCTCACGCCGTAAGCCACCGGCTTCCAATATTCGCGGCCGGGGCCGGCGTTCGGCAGAGCCATGCCGCGGCCCGCGGTGTGAAACAGCGCGCCGTCCGGAACGGGGTGGGCGCGTACTTCATAAGGGATGTCGCCGCGATCGATTCCCATGCTCTGCACGGCGGCGATGCCGTAGTATGCTTCGCGGCGCAGATGATCGATCAGGTTCTCGCGCGTGTAGGTATCGGCGCCCATCTGGCCGGTGCGGAGGACATCCCAGCCGAGATGAGTATGCGCGTCCACCAAGGCCGGCATCACGGTCTTTCCGGTGAGGTCGACCCGCGCGGCACCCGCCGGCGCGCGCAGTTCGCCTTTTTTGCCGATGCGGGTGAAACGATTGTTCTCGACCAGGAAGGCCGAGTTTTCCACCGGCGCGCTGCCATCTCCCGTGATGAGGCGGGCGCCTTCGAACAGGACGGCCGGCTGCGACCAGCCGCTGGCCGCGAGAACCGAACCGATCAGAATTGCCGATATGCGCATGGGGCCTCCGTGTCTCTGGAGATTGTAACCGACACAGCCGGGTTGCCGGTTCGCCGCTGGCCGTCAAGGCCGGGAGCAAGCAGGGGACTCAATCTCGTCGAACAGGCGCGCCGCCCCATCCCCGGTGAGCCCGCGAATGACGTGGCTCTCGCCTTTTTCCACCGTCAACTGGACGGGGTAGCGCCGGGCGCGGAACAGCGAGGCCTGTTCTTGCATCTGCTGCAGCCAGCCGGTGTCCCGCTCTCCGACGTGCAGAAAGATGCACATTCCCGCGAGCGCATCCACACGCTGCGGCGTGGCGTCGGGAAGGTAGCCGGGGAATCCTGTCACGGACAAGAAATATTCCGGGTACGACGCCGCGATGTGGAAGGCGCTGATGCCGCCGTTCGACATGCCGGCAGCGTGGAATTTGTTGGCGCGGATCTTGTACTGGGCCAGCAGCTGTTTGAGGAACTCGGGAAAGACGCGGGCGCCATCCTGAGAAAAGAGCCGGCCGGCGGGAGCGGCGGGAATGAAAACGAGGTAACCGCGGCGCTGGGCTTCCGGGGCCCAGTTGCGGTTGAGTGTGACGAACACCATTTCGCCCGTCTGGTCGCCGGGAGGAAACGCGAGCACCGCCGGATAGGCTTTCTCCGGATCGTAATCCCGGGGCAGGACCACCTGATAATGCACCAGCAGGCCGGCAATCGTCGTGGTTCGATCGACGACTTTGGCGGAAGCGTTTGGGCCTGCCACCGCCAGCAGCGCGAGCAGGCAGCGTAACCGAAGACAGTGGATCCGCATGTGGCAAACCTCCGTTGCGGCGGATGCTATCGCGCCCCTGGTGTTCGTGTCAATGAACAGTCAAGGGAAGGCGCGCGGCCTCCGCGCTCCGGACAGCGAATGAAAAAGAGCGGGCGCATTTGGGTGATAGGGGTGAGTGCGCCCGCCGTCGTAACGGGGTATGGCTGTAGGACGCTTCGCCGGCGGGTGAGGTTACTCGAAGCGCGGCTGCCGTGGCGTGCATCCGTCGCCGCGCGCACGCCCGGGTATGGCGTGGATCGGAAGTCCTGCTTTCCGGGTTGCCGCCCGCAAACCGGTCGGCCGGTCGATTCCGCGACGTGTCAGCGGCGGCACCGCAGTGTGCGAACGATCGTCTGGGCCCGCTTGGAATGGTTGACGGATATTGAGAACACCAATCGCAAACGAAACGTTCGCGTCGGAGGTTCTCACCGATACCGTGAATTTGGTGAGCCGGGCGGGACTCGAACCCGCGACCCTGTGCTTAAAAGGCACATGCTCTACCACCTGAGCTACCGGCCCAACTGGCGGGAAATGACTGCTGGCGTGATCCGTGTTCACGAGAACCGCCGGGGGCCTGCGACTGCGGGGGCCCGGCCGGTCTCACGTGACCCATCATATCAGGCGGCGTGCACCGGCTGCACGACGGCTTCGAGGCCGCTCTAGCGGCTCCCCAGCGGATGTTCGGGGTCGAGCGCGTTCATCACCATCACGGCGAGCGTGAGATCCTGCAGCCCGGTGGCCTGCTGATACCTCTTGACGGCGTCCCGCAGGCGGTGCTGTTTGAGCATGGCGGTGAGTTCGCCCCGCAGCGGGTCCTTCAGTTCCGCCAACAACTGGGCCGCGCGCTCCTTCTGCGCTTTGGCCGCGGCCTTCTGTTCGCGGAGGTACGCCATGCCCTTCTCGTTCGGACACGGCACGACGACGTACCAGCGTTCTCCGGCGGGCGCCAGGTAGCGGATGACCTCGGTCCGGGCTTCGTCGAATTGCAGGCGCAGTTCGTACTGCGGCTGGAGCGGGTAGAAGAAACCGTCGGGCGGCAAGGTCCAGAGCGGGCCCGGACCATTCCAGGCAACCACCCCGGTCACGCGGTACGGAGATGTGGTTCCGCTGAGCGCGGTTTTCGTAATCGAATCGAAATATTCGCGCGTCCCCGCATTCAGACAGGCGCGCACCTTCGGATGCAGGAACTCGAGTTGAGCGGGCTTGCCGGCGCGGAGCGCGTCCACCCACGGCTGCACAAAGGTAGTGCGGATCGCGGCTTCCCCATCGGCGGCCCAGGCCCGGGAGGCGAGAATGGCGGTAATCAGAGCCAGTCGTCCCATATCTTTTTATTGTAGGGGAGTGTTTCGGGCGGCCGTTTGCCTCGTTTTACTCTCTTTGGCGGGTTATCTCTTTGGTGAAGACGGCGGACGTTTTGGTGCGCTGGTAGCCTTCGCGCAGATAGAACTGGTGGGCCCGCTCGCGCGCAATCTGCGACCGCACCAGCACCTGCCGCATGCCGCGCGCGGCCGCCCACTGTTCGGCGCACGCGAGTAACTGTCGTCCGATCCCCAGGCTGCGTGCTCCGCTCGCCACCACGAAGCCGCCGATTTCGGCCCGGGGCAGCGCCTGCAAATGGTGAGCGATGTGGACGTCGATCCATCCGACTACGCCGTCCGCCGGCAGACAGGCGACGTAAGTCACGTGATCGGGCAGCGCCTGCCGGGCGCGAATGCGCGAGGCCATTTCCTCCGCGGAAGCCGGGTATCCCAGCTCGCCGCTCAGCCGCGCGACGGCCTCCGCATCGTCCATGGCAATCTCGCGGACGAGGAGCATTTCAGGCTTTGCCGCCGTGGAGCACCGCCCAGATTTCGCATTGGATGAGCATATTGCCCGCGAGTTCCTGCCCGATGAAGGTGTGGCGCGCCGGACGCGATTCCGCGTTCGGGAACATCTTCAGCCATTCCTGATTGACGACTTTGCGGTGGGCCCCGTCCTTGAGCCACACGGTCAGCTTGAGGATGTCATCGGGAGTGCCGCCGGCCGCTTCCATGATGTTGCGGATGTGCAGGAAGACGAGCGCGCACTGCTCTTCCATGCCGTCCGGAATCTTTCCGGTCTTGGGGTCCTTGCCGGAAATGCCGCCGCTCACCACGAATGGGCCGATCTGGCTGGCGCTCGGGATGGGGTTGTCGTGCTTGAATCCTTCGATTTCGATGCTGCGCCGTTTCATGGTCTGCGTCCTTCAAAAGCATTCTGGAGCAGCGTCCGGATCCCCTCGCGTGTGACCGGGCGCGGATTGTAGTACGGGTTCTGCGCCGCAATCCCGGCCGCCTTGTCCAGATCCGCCTCCTTCATCCCCAGTGCCGCGAGCGAGAGCGGCGCGCCAAGCGATGCCGCCAGTTCGTAGAGACCTTCCGCCGCCGAGCGCGCTCCGAGCGCCCGCGCGATACGGCCCATGGCTTCGGGGGCCGCGGGCTGGTTGTACGCCGCGGCGTGCGGCAGCACCACCGTATGGGTCTCGGCGTGCGGCAAGTTGAAGGCGCCGCCCAGGGTGTGGCAGAGCTTATGATGCAGCGCCATCCCGACGGCGCCGAGCGAAACGCCGCCCAGCCACGCGCCATACAGCGCTTTGGCGCGCGCTTCCAGATTGCCCGGCTCCTGGACCACCACCGGGAGGCTTTCCGCCAGCGCGCGAATGCCGTCTTCGGCGAGCATCGAAATCACCGGATTGGCGTCCTGCGCATACAGCGCTTCGACGCAATGCGCAATCGAGTTCATGCCGCTGGTGGCCGAAAGCATCGGCGGCATCGTCAGGGTCAGGCACGGATCGTACAGCACGGTCTTCGGCAGCACGCGCGGATCCCGGCCGGTGGTCTTTCTGCCGTTTTCCGTCAGCCCCCAGATGGGCGTCATCTCGGAGCCGGCGTAGGTGGTGGGCACGGCCAGAATCGGCAGATCGGAGACCAGCGCAATGGCCTTGGCGAGCCCGGTGGTGGAGCCGCCGCCGATGGCCACGCAGCAATCCGCGCCGAGCCGCTTGGCCTCTTCCCGCGCGGCCTGCGCGGTTTCGATCGGAACATGCATCACGGCGCGGTCGAACAATCCTACGGCGCGCGCTCCCAGCTTCTGGACCAGATCGAGCCCGCTCTGCCGCTGTTCGGGAGTGGACAGCACCAGCGCGCGGGAAGCGCCCAATCGCGCGATTTCCTCCGGCAGCTTCTGCAGACAGCCGCCGCCGAAGATCACGCGCGACGGCAGAATCTGGTAGACGAACGACAGCATTACGCCTGTCCCGCGTGGGCGCGCCGGGTGCGCTCGTTCAGGTCGCGCAATGTGCGGAGTTCGTTTTCGGTCGGCGCCGCCGTGGTCGAGAGCTGCGGCGCTACTTTGAGCGGCCAGCCGGTGTTCTCCACCACCTTCTCGGCGGTCACGCCCGGATGCAGACTGGTCAGCGTCAACTCGCGGGTGACCGGGTCGGGCGTGAGGATCCCCAGATCGGTAATCACGGCGGCCGGCCCTTTGCCCGGAAGCTTCATGCGAGCCCGGCTGTCGCCGCCTTCCATGTGCCCGCTGGACGTCAGAAAATCGAGCTTGTTCACGAACGCCCGCTTGTTGTGCCGCAGCGTGATGAGCACTTCCTTGCAAGACGCGGCGATCTCCGGCGCGCCGCCCGCGCCCGGCAAGCGCGTCGAAGGCTTGCGATAGTCGCCGATCACGGTCGTATTGATGTTGGCGAATCGGTCGATCTGCGCCGCGCCGAGAAAGCCGAGGTCGATGCGGCCGCCTTGCAGCCAATACGCGAACATTTCCGGCACCGAGACCACCGCCTCGGCCGTCTCGGCCAATTCGCCGTCGCCGATGGAGAGCGGCAGCACGGCCGGCTTGGTCCCAATGGTTCCCGATTCGTAAATCAGCACCGTGTCCGGAGCGTGAGTCAGGCGGGCGAGATTGGCGGCCGCGCTGGGGAGCCCGATTCCGACAAACAACGTCGCGCCGTTGCGGATCATCCGCGCCGCCGCGATGGTCATCATTTCATCGGTGGTATAGGCGGCTTCAGGCATGTTGCGCGGCTCCTTCCAGGCTCTGCTTGAAGCCGTCGAAATCCTTGGTGCCCATCACGTGCCGCTCGATCCACTTCTGAAAAGTTTCGCGCTCGCGCGAGATGCCGTCCCACTTCTTGTAGAAAGCATTGTTGCGCGGGTAGTAACCCTGCGCGTAGGAGGGAAACGCGCCGCCCTTTACCGCGCAGACCGCGCCCACCACCCACGACGGCAGCACCACGGAGTTCGGCGGGGCATTCAGGTCATCGACAATCTCTTCGACCGTTACGATCGACCGCTTGGCCGCCAGCACCGCCTCTTTTTGCACCCCGACCACGCCCCACATCAGCACGTTGCCTTTGCGGTCGGCCTTCTGCGCGTGGATGACGGTGACGTCCGGACGGTGCGCCGGAACCGCGGCCAGCTTTTCGCCGGTGAACGGGCACTCGATGAACTTGATCTTCGGGTTGTACTTTGGCAGGTCCGTGCCCAGGTATCCGCGGAGCACGCCGAACGGCAATCCGGAAGCTCCCGCCGCGTAGGCAGCGGCCATGCCGGCGTGCGCGTGCTCTTCGATTTCGAGCGGCGCCGGCCAGCCGTTTTCCACGGCATCACGCAGCCGGTGCAGCGAACCGACGCCCGGGTTCCCGCCCCAGGAGAAGACGAGCTTCGAGACGCAGCCGGCTCCGATCAACTGGTCGTAAATCAGGTCCGGGGTCATCCGGATGACGGTCAGGTTACGCCGCCGCTGGCGGATGATCTCATGCCCGGCCGCAAACGGAATCAGGTGTGTAAAGCCTTCCAGGGCAACAGTATCCCCATCGCGGACGAATTCCTGGATGGCCTCTGTGAGTTGCAGAATCGTAGCCAAGGTTTTCGACCATTATGCCACGGCGTCCGCGCCGGCCTCTCTCCACTCGGGGCAGAGCGGCGAACCGTAACTTCAGGAAGAGTTGCGGCGAAGTAGAGTGAGGAGTGGGAGCGCTTGTCACGCTGGCCGAGGGTGAAGCACAACCGCGCGTGGACGAACTCGGGCTCCGCGACCTGATGGTGAAATATCAGGCCGGCGACGCCCGGGCGATGGAAGAACTCGTCGCTCAGCTTTCGCCGCGCCTCATGCGGTTCTTCAGCGGCCCGCCGTTGACGCGCGCCGATGCCGAAGACTTGCTGCAGGAGTGCTGGCTGCGGATCCACCATTCGCGCCACACGTATCTGCCGTCGGAGCCGCTGCTGCCCTGGATCTTCGCGATCGCGCGCCATACCCGGCTGGATGATTTCCGGCGCAGGCAGCGCCGCGGGCGCCGCGAGGTGCTGGTGGCCGAAGTGCCGGAGCGTGCGGCGCCTTCGGCTGCAACAGCGGGGCCGCCCGACGTGATGCGGCTGCTCGGCGAATTGCCGGAGAGCCAGAGGGAAGTCCTGCTGCTGATGAAGGTTTCGGGGATGAGCCTGGAGGAGGTCGCGCGGGCTACGGGAGCATCGGTCGGGGCGATCAAGCAGAAGGCCCACCGCGCCTACGCCACTCTTCGGAAACTGCTGGAGGGAGGAGTCTGATGGACTGCAAACAGTTCGATTCGGTACTCGACCGAGCCCCGATCTCGCAGGAGTTACCCGATGACGCGCGCCTCCACCTCGCCGAATGCGCGCGGTGCCGCGTGCTGTACAGCTGGCTTTCCGAAACACCGGCCGCCGGAGTGCCGGCTGCGATCCCGAATCGCCTCGCAGATTCGCTGCGCGCCTCGCTGGTTCCGGTGAAGAGGCTGCCGGCGGTTCCCCTAGGGGCGCTCCGGCTCCTGGGGGCTTGCGCCGTGATTCTAGCCGTGTTGCTCGCCGCGATGGGAACGGCGGGCGTGGCGCGGATGACGGGTCCGCAATTGGGGATCATGACCGCGCTTCTCGCAACCGGCGCCGTTCTTCTCTCGTCCTCTCTTGCGGCGCAAATGAGGCCGGGCAGCCGCACTTATACGCGTTCCGCCGCTGTGTCGGTGCTGCTGGCGATCGGAGCAGTTGGCGGCATCTTTCCCTGGCATGTTTCGCCGGCGTTCGTCGCGCAAGGTCTGCCGTGCCTGGCCTCGGGAATTCTCGTCGCGGTGGCCGGCGCTGTGGTGCTGCGAATCCTGGTCCGCCGCGGAGCGCCGGTTTCGGCCCGCTCGATCCGGGTGACGCTGGGCGCGGCCGCCGGATGGCTCGCCTTGATCACCCTGCAATATAAGTGCCCGCACCAGGAAGCGCCGCATCTGCTGGCGTGGCATGGCGGGGTGCTGTTGCTCTCGGCCGCCGCCGGCCTGGCCTGGGCTCGCGAGCCGCGGTTCCGGCGTGATTCACGGGCGGCGTGAAAAATTCCGGCCTGCCGCGTAACTCCGGCCTGCCCGCCGGCGAAGAACATCGACAGCGGGACAATTTTTCGGGTTACGCAGTATGGGAGGTAACGTGACAACCATTCGGAGAGGGCTCTGCTGGGCCGGCCTGCTCGCCGGCGCCGCGTCGTTTGCCTTCGCGGGCACCATGACGATGCAAGGCAGCATCAGTGACAGCATGTGCGGCGCCAGCCACGCCAAAATGATGGAAATGCATAAGGATGCCAAAATGACGGACCGGGATTGCACGCTCGCCTGCGTCCAGCATGGCGCCAAGTACGTGTTTGTCTCGAAAGACAAGGTCTACCAGATCGCCAACCAGAACCTGCCGGCTTTGATGAAGAACGCGGGGGAGCCGGTGACCGTGACCGGCGATGTCAACGGCGACACCATTACGGTTTCGAAAGTCTCGATGACGAAGCATAAATAGACGGCCTCCAATCAATTCGCCTTCGACCCGCCGCGGGATAAAATGGCTGGAGAGGGAACCGGATGCTGCAGCCGATGCCATCCCCATCCATTCCGCGGCGGGTGTTTTTTCTCATGCCGGCCGCGGCCGCCGCGCTCGCAGCATCGCTTTATCGGAGGGATCGAAAAATGCCGGATGCCACCGCCAGCGGAACGGGCGCCGAAGTCGACATCGTCGAGTTCAACGACAAAGGCGAACGCCTGGGTACGCAGCACGTGCGCCAGATCGTGAAATCCGAAGCCGAATGGAAGCGGGAACTCGCCCCCGACGAGTTTGCCGTCACGCGCCAGGCCGGCACCGAGCGCGCCTTCACCGGCCGGTATTGGGACAACCATGAGGCCGGCTTATATCGTTGCGCCTGCTGCGGCACCGCGTTGTTCCGCTCCACCGAGAAATTCGATTCCGGTAGCGGCTGGCCGAGCTTCTGGCAGCCTGCCGCGCAGGAGAACGTCGAAACGCGCAAGGACAATTCGCTGTTCATGGAACGCATCGAAGTGCTCTGCAAAAAATGCGAGGCGCACCTCGGCCACGTGTTCCCGGACGGCCCGCGTCCGACCGGCTTGCGTTACTGCATCAATTCCGCCGCGCTGCGCTTCGTCAAGGCGTAACGGGAACGAGCGCCCGCCTTTGGGCGGCGGAATTCCCCTTCCGCTACAATGAATCAATATGCTGCGATCGCTGTTCTGTTCTGCGGCGGCCCTTGTGGCTCTGGCTGCCGGCAGTCCCGCACAAAAGAAATCCGCCTTCGATAAAGCCACTCTGGAAGCCTATGTCCGGCACATGTTCGTGATGGACAAAAACATCACCGTCCAGATCGGCGACCCGAAGCCGTCCCAGTTTCCCGGTTACCAGGAGGTGATCGTCTCCGCCTCCGCCGGCCAGGCCCATCAGGATTTTCCGTTTCTGGTTTCGCAGGACGGCACCAAAATCGTTCAAGGCAACTTCGCGTTCTTCGACATCAACCAGAACCCGTTCAAGGCCGATCTGGATAAGCTGAAGACCGACGGCGCCCCGAACTTTGGCACCAAGGGCGCCCCCGTCGTGATCGTCGAATTCAGCGATTTCGAGTGCCCGTACTGCAAGAACGAAGCTTCGGTGATTCGCAAGAACCTGCTCGAAACCTATCCGAAGGAAGTCCACTTCTATTTCAAGGAATTTCCCCTGGAATCGCTGCACCCGTGGGCGCGCGCCGCGGCCAATGCTTCGCGCTGCGTGTATCACCAGAACGCTGACGCGTTCTGGGCGTATCACGACTGGATCTTCGAGCACCAGAACGACATCACGCCGGAAAACCTGAAAGACAAGATCCAGGAGTGGGCGAAGGGCGCCCGGGGAATCGACGCCGCGAAACTGGGCAGTTGCATGGAAGGCAAAGCGGCCGATGCCGAAGTGGCCTCCGACATCGCCGAAGGGCGCGCTCTGAAAGTCGACTCCACTCCAACGCTGTTTATCAACGGGCGGCGTGTGGCGAACGCGCTCGACTGGCCGACCCTGAAGGCCATCGTCGATTACGAAATCGAATACCAGAAGACGGCCAAGAACGCGGGCGAGGATTGCGGCTGCTCGATCAAGCTCGACGTGCCGGGCGCGCAGGCGGCCTCGCCGGCATCGCCGATCGGGGCCCCGATCAGGTGAACAGCGGTTGTACTCAGAGGAATCAACATGAAGTCATGGAAGTACGGGCTGCCCGCCGCGGTCCTTTCGATCTCCTGCATCGCGTTCGGCGCCACTGCGAATATCAATCCCAGCACCTATCTGGAGGACGTCAAATACCTGGCGTCGCCGGAGTTGAAGGGACGCGCCACCGGAACTCCCGAACTGGAGAAGGCCGCGGCGTTCATCGCCGACAAATTTCAGAGCTTCGGACTCAAGCCGGCCGACGGCAAAAGCTTTTACCAGTCTTTCGAAGTGACGACCAACGCCAAACTCGGCAAGGCGAACCGCTTTCACTACTCCGAGGCCGGCCGCGCCACGATCCTGCACTTTCCGGATGATTTTGTGCCGCTCAACTTTTCCGCGTCCGGCAAACTCGCCGGGCCGGTAGTGTTCGTCGGTTACGGCATCACCGCTCCCGAGTATGGCTATGACGATTACGCCGGGGTCGACGCCAAAGGCAAGATCGTCCTCATGCTTCGCCACGAACCGCAGGAGAACGATGCCAGCAGCGTTTTTGGCGGCAAGAGTTTTACGCTGCACGCGCAATTCGCCAGCAAAGCGGCCAATGCCAAGATCCACGGCGCCACCGGCGTCATCCTGATCAACGATCGAGCCAACCACCGCAACGAGGAGGACAAGCTCGAACCGTTCGGCCACACCGCGGGGCCGGACAATGCCGGGATCCCTTTCGTTCAGATTTTGGCGGCGCGGGTCGCTCCCTGGTTCGCGGCCGCCGGAAAGGATCTGGACCAGATCGCATCCGAGATCGATCAGACTCTGAAGCCGCAATCGTTTGCGTTTCCGGATTCGCTGCAGGTGAACGCCGACCTGGATCTCGAGCGCACCATGAAGACCGTGCACAACGTGGCCGGCTATTTGCCGGGCGAGACCGATGAGTACGTCATCATCGGCGCCCATTACGACCACCTGGGGCTCGGCGGGCAGTATTCGCTCGCTCCCGACGTCGTGGCGATCCATCCGGGCGCCGACGATAACGCCTCCGGGACCGCCGGCGTCATTGAGCTCGCCCGCTGGTACTCCAGCCAGCCCAAACAAAAGCGCGGCATCCTGTTTGTGACGTTCGCCGGCGAAGAACTCGGCCTGCTCGGCTCCAATTTTTACGTGACCCATCCCGACTATCCGCTGGCCAAGGCGGTCGCCATGATCAACATGGATATGATCGGCCGCATCCGGAACGAAAAGGTTTACATCGGCGGCGCCGGAACAGGCACCACGCTGCGCGCAATGTTGGAAGGCCTTCCGGAGAAGTACGGGCTCAACCTCGACTTCTCCGATTCGTCGGGCTACGGCGCCAGCGATCATTTCTCGTTCACGACCAAAGAAGTGCCGGTATTGTTCTTCTTCTCCGGGCTGCATAGCGATTACCACAAGCCGAGCGATACGTGGGACAAGATCGATGCGCCGGACGCCGCGAAATTGCTGGACTTCGTGGCCGAAGTCACGGACCGGTTGCGGGAAGAGTCCGGCCGGCCGCAGTTCGTGCGCGTGGCGCCTCCGGTGGGCCACGGCGAAGGCGCGGTGGGCTCGTCGCAAGCCGGAGTTTCGGGTTACGGCCCGTATTTCGGCTCGGTGCCGGACTTCGGCGAAGGCATCCAAGGTGTCAAGTTTTCCGACGTGACGCCCGGATCTCCGGCCGCCAGCGCCGGGCTGAAGGCGGACGACATTCTGGTGGAGTTCGCCGGCAAGCCGATCGGGAACCTGTACGATTTCACGTATGCGCTGCGCGCCCAGATGCCCGGCGATGTGGTCAAAGTGAAAGTCCTGCGTGGCGGCAAACCGCTCGAAGTTTCCGTCACGCTCGGAAAACGGTAATGCCGGTTGCGCAGACCCCGGCGAGCGGATCCTCGATCTGGGCTGCGGCTGGCAGCACAAAAATCAAAAATCAAAGGTCAAAAGTCAAAAGTGATTCGGTGGGCGGCTGCGCCTCCGTTTTGGATGGCCGCCTTTGGCGGCTTGAAGTAGCGCTGAGCCGCGGGCGAAGCATACCTAATTACTTTTGACCTTTGACTTGACCTTTGACTTGACCTTTGACTTTTGACCCGTGGCCTTTCCTTTTGCGCCCGCCGTGCCGCCGGCCCCACTACTCGGCAAACGGCCGGTCGGGACGCAGGCGCGACGCCAGTGCCGCGCCGACGAGCAGCAACACCACCGACGCGAGGAACGGCACAACCCAACTACCGGTCCGGTCCACCAGGTAGCCGAAGCTGGAGGGCGACACCAGCCCCGCCACGCCGAATCCGAAATTCATCATCCCGCTCGCCGTGCCGGCGTATCGCGGCGCAATGTCCATCGGAACCGACCAGATCGGCGCCACGATCAGCTCGGCGAAAAAGAACGCCAGCGTCAGACCGGCGGCGGCGACGGTCAAGTTGTGAACCGCGATCACCGGCAAAAGGAAGACAAACGCTCCCAGGAACCCGGCCACAATCACGGAGCGGCGCGCGATCACCAGGCTGCCCGTCTTTTGCAAAAGCCGGTCGCTGATCACTCCGCCGACCGTGTCGCCGATCACTCCGGCAAACAGAACGCCGGCGGAAAACAGCGCCGACGCCTGCAGGTTCAGATGGTAGTTCTCCAGAAAAAATGACGGAATCCAGCTCAAGAACAGCCACAGCGTCCATCCGTAACAGAAGTCCACCACCGTGACCGGCAGAATACACCGCGCCAGCCGCAGCCAGGGAACCGAGGGCCGCCGTCCCTCCCGGCGCGGAGGCAGCGTCGCGAGATCGGCTTCCGTAACCGCGGCGTGATCGCGCGGGTCGTTTCGGAAATACCAGGTCCACACCAGAAGCCACGCCAGCGCCGTCGAGCCCAGCAGCACAAACGAGAGACGCCAGGAAACAAACGCGAGCAGCGCCGCCATCAACGCCGGAGTCAGCGCGTTGCCGACGCGCGCAAAGGCGTGCGTGATGCCCTGCGCGAAGCCCCAACTGCCGACAGGAGTCCAACTCGCCATGGCGCGTGTCGCGGTTGGGAAGGCCGCGCCCTCTCCGAAACCCAACGCCAGCCGCACCGCAAAAAGCGATAGGAAGCCGCCGGCCGCGCCGGTCAAAACCATGGCGGCGGTCACGATCGCGCAGCAGGCGGCGAGAGTGAACCGGGCGCCCAGGCGGTCGCCGACCCAGCCGCCGAAGAGTTGAAAGAGTGCGTACGGAATCGCAAACGCCGAGAACGCCAGTCCCAGTTGCGCGTTGCTCAACCCGAGATCGGTTTTCATCAGCGGCGCCGCGGTCGAGATGCTCACCCGATTGATAAACAGAATGAGGTACATCAGGCAGAGCAGGCCGAGCACCACGCGCGGCGGGCTCAGCCACTGCTCTGCGCGCGTGCGCCGCGGTACTTTTTGCGCGGTGATCATGCCGAAGGCCGGCTCTCGCCCTTGATTTGCGTCCGATGCAGAATGCGCCGCGTATCCGGATCGAAGGCGTCGCGCCGGTGCATGGTGCACCGGTTGTCCCACAACACCAGGTCGCCGGGCTGCCATTGGTGAGTCCACGTAAACTCGTCGCGAGTCGCATGGCGCCAGAGCTCGTCCAGCAGCGCTTCGGATTGTTCCAGCGCCAGGCCGCGGAGGTACGCGTTGCGGCGGCGCCCGAGATACAACGCGCGCTTTCCAGTTTCCGGATGCGTCGTCACCAGCGGGTGGTACACGCCGGCCGAGGTCAGCGGGTCATCCACCGCCGTCATGCCCTGCCGCACATAGCCGCCGCTGTTGTAGGTTCCGTCGTGCTTGAGCGTGAGCCCCGCGATCCGCTCCCGCAGCGCTGCCGGCAGGGAGTCGAAGGCGGCATACATGTTGCAAAAGTGGGTGTCGCCGCCGGCCGGAGGCGTTTCCAGCGCGTACAGCATGCTCGCTTTGGGCGGAATTTCGAGGTACGACATATCGGTGTGCCATACGGCCTCGCCCGCGCCGAGGCTGCCGATCGGAACCCCGTTTTCAATCACGTTCGACACCACGTAAATTTCCGGATGCCCTTCCACGAACCGCCGTCCGGTCTCCTGAACCGGCGCCCAATCGAGCGCGCCCCAGCGGCGGCTGAAACGGATGAGGTCTTCATCGGTGAGATGCTGGCCACGAAAAAGCACCACCAAATGATCGAGCCAGGCCTGGTGGATGGCCGCGAACTCGTCGTCGTGAACGCGATTCAAGTCGAGCCCTTGAATTTCCGCTCCCAGCGATTGGCCCGACGGAACAACGGTCAACTGCACCGGGGATCTCATGCCGATTGCAACACTCTATCAAACAACCGCGTCGCGCATAATAGGAGGAATGGTTCCCGTTTCGCGATGCGGGTGGGCGCGCGATCCGCTGTCGATGGAGTATCACGATACCGAGTGGGGCGTGCCGCTGCACGACGAGCGCGGCCAGTTCGAGTTCCTGATCCTCGAAGGCGCGCAGGCTGGTTTGAGCTGGTCAACCATTCTCAACAAGCGTCCGGCGTACCGGCGTGCGTTCGACCGCTTCGATCCCCGTAAAGTCGCGCGCTATGACGGCGCCCGGATTGCGCAATTGCTGGCGGACGAAGGCATCGTGCGCAACCGGCTCAAAATCCGCGCCGCCGTCCGGAACGCCCAAGCCTTCCTGGCCGTGCAAAAGGAGTTCGGCAGCTTCGACCGGTACATCTGGGGATTTGTCGGCGGCCGCCCCTTGTGCAACCGCTGGCGGCGGCTTGACCAGGTGCCGGCCCGCACGGCCGAATCCGACGCCATGAGCCGCGATCTTCAGAAGCGCGGATTCACCTTCGTGGGGTCGACCATCTGCTACGCCTTCATGCAGGCCACCGGGATGGTCAACGATCACCTGGTAAGTTGTTTCCGATACCAGGAATGCTCCCGGTGACGCGCGACCGCGTCCAAGCGAACAGGAAATCCCGCGCAAGCCGGCAGTTTCCGGGGATGATAGAATTTTCGAAGTTGGCGCGAACTCGCACTGAGGGGCAAATCATGGCGAAACCGAAGAAGATCTCCGTTGGCCGTCGTGGGTTTTTGAAAGGCGCAGCGACGGGAGCCGCCGCGCTGGTAACCACGCCGATCGTCGAGGCGCAAAGAGAGCCGCGGCAGAATGGGACGCCCGCGGAGCCAGGCAGCGCGCCGGCTCCGAGCGAATCGCAAATTGCGCGCGATTCGGGCAACGTGCGGCCTCCGGCGACCGCGCGCGCCATCACGCGCCCCGGTTCGGACCTGATGGTCCAGACCGTCAAAGAGCTCGGCGTCGAATACGCCGCGGCGAATCCCGGTTCGAGTTTCGAAGGGCTGCAGGAATCGTTCATCAACTACGGCAATCCGCCCAACCACATGCCGGAGTGGATCACCGCGCTGCACGAAGAGTCGGCCGTCACCATGGCGCACGGGTACGCCAAGGCCGAAGGCAAGCCGATGCTCGCCGTGCTGCACGGCACCATCGGGATCCAGCACGCGGCTATGTCGATCTACCAGGCGTATTACGACCGAGTGCCGGTCCTCATGATCGCCGGCAACGATCCCGACTTCATCCCCGCCCATACCGCGCACGACATGGCGGGGATGGTGCGCAGCTACACCAAGTGGGATTCCGAGCCGAAGACCATCGATGAAGCGCTGGTTGCCCTGCAGCGCGCGTACAACGAGGCAATCACGCCGCCCATGGGCCCGACGCTGGTGGTGCTGAGTTCCGAGATTCAGAAAGCGAATGCGCCGCACGCCGTCGTGCCGGCGTACAAACCGCCCCAGTTTTCGACCATCGATTCGACTCACGCGAGGGAGATCGCGAAAGCGTTGCTCGGCGCGCAGAATCCGCGGATCGCGGTCGGCCGGCTCCGCACGTCGGAAGGCGTGAAACACGCGGTCGAACTCGCCGAATTGGTGGGCGCCTGCACGAGCACCACCGCGACCACCGGTCCCATGAGTTTTCCGCAACGACATCCGCTCTGCGGTCCGGGTGCGGACGCCAGCTACGATTACAGCCTTGGCCTGGAAGTGCCCGCGGCCCAGATGTACATCCAGGGGCCGCCGCTGGCGCAAGTCGCGGCGGAACGGGACGCGGTCAATATCGGGTTCGCTGGTCTGAACGGCGGCGGCTTCGGCGGCCGCGGCCGCGCGGGCGCTGCGGCCGGCACGCGGCTGGAAGCCGATGCCGAAGCAAGCCTGCCGTTGATCATCGAGCAGGTCAGGCAACAGATGACCGGCGACCAGAAGACGCGCATCCAGGAGCGCTCCGCGAAACATGCGCGCGCCAACCACGAGGCGCACATCGCCGCCCTGGAACAGGCGCTCGAAAGCAAGAAGGCCGGCTGGAACGGCAGCCCGATCAGCACCGCGCGTATTTACGCCGAGCTTTGGCCGCTGATCAGGAACGAGGACTGGTGCCTGTCGTCGCCCAGCAATTTCTCGGGCGGCCACAACGCGCAGCTCTGGGAACACAATAAGCCGTACAGCTACCTGGGAGGCCAGGGAGCCGGCGGCATGGGCTACGGCGCGCCCGCATCGGTGGGCGCCGCGCTGGCGGCCAAAGCCCGCAACCGGATCGTCATCAACGTGCAAACCGACGGCGATCTCAATTACGCGCCGGGCGTCCTGTGGACCGCGGTTCACCACAAACTGCCCATGCTGACGGTTATGCACAACAACCGCGCCTGGCACCAGGAGTACATGTTCATCGAATACATGGCGGGTGTGCGCGGGCGCGGCGCCGAGCGCGCCGACATCGGGAGCACGCTCCGCGACCCGTTCATCGACTACGCCAAGATGGCGGCGGGCTACGGGATGGCGAGCGAAGGGCCGATCAGCGATCCCACGAAACTCTCGGCGGCGTTGAAGCGGGGCATTGCCTCGGTCAAACGGGGCGAGCCCTACCTGATCGACGTGATCACGCAGCCTCGGTAAAGGAATCGGCCATGAAGAACCCATTGCTTTTCGTTGCGCTCGCCGGCATCACATGCCCGCTGCTCCTTTTGCACGCGCAAGGCGGCCGCGCCGCCGCTCCGCCGGCGAAGGCCGTCCCCGCCCCCACCAGCCCGGTCAGCGGAAATGCCGTTCAGGGAAAGGCGCTGTACTACAAATACGGCTGCTACGCTTGTCACGGCTACAACGGCGAGACCGGCGCGCGTCCGTTCGTGGGGCGTTGGGGACATCTTGCGACCGAACAGGATTTCCTGACGTTTCTGCGAGGCCGCGCCAACGTCGCCCCGGTGGTCCCTTCGACCGCCATGCCGAATTTCAGCCAGGCCTCTCTGCCTGATAAAGACGCAAAGGATATCTACGCCTACATCCGGACCTTTAAGAGCACGGCGCCGCCGCTGAAGGATATCCCGACGCTGAGCGCAATTCTCGATTCGGCGAAAAAGGAAAAGAATTAAGCGTTATTGCGCCGCCAAGGCCCGTTCAATTTCCGCCGCATGCGCGCGCTGCGCCGGCGTCAGCGCGTTTTCATCAAAGGCCAGGGGTTCGGGATCGGTGTCCGGATATTTGTACGACGGATCCGTGTTCGCTTTTTCCTGAATCATCACTTTGAAGCTGTCGCCGTTCTTGAAGTCCTTCAGCCAGGACTGATATTCGCGTGTGAGTTCGCTGTTGTTGCGCCGATGCTCGGGAACCACGTCGATCGGCACGGTCGTGCCGCTGGCCAGCGCCTTCTGGCGGCCGTAGTATTTGGTGCTGAGGCCGGCCAGACGGCCTTCCGCATCCATTAAGCTGAAGTTGACGTCGGTGGTGATGTCGTTCAGGGTCGGCCCGCGATACGGATCCGAGGTGTCTCGCTCTTCCGGTTCGCTGTCGGTCGCAATGTCAAACGGCTCGACATGGTCGTTCGCGGCCTGATGCGCGGGTCCGTACGTACGCAGGTGCGCCCGGTCTTGCGTCATGATGCCGTCCCAGTTGGCTCCGTAATCGATCGTCAGCACGTAGCCGGCACCCAGAATGCGCCCCGCCCCTTGCACGAATTTTTCTTCTCCGAGGTTGATATAAGTCACGACGCCGCGGTTGTTCCGGGCCAGTTCCTCCGCATATAAGTGGGCATACCGCCGCAGGTGAGCCGCCAGTTCCGGAATCGCGCCGGCCGGAATGTAGATCTCGTGGAACTCGAGGGGTTGCACGTCCTTCTCGTAATCCTTGCTCGAAACCAGCGATTGCAGCAGTTCGACAAAGGCTGCCCGGCTCAAGTATGTCGTCTCTTCTTTTTTGCGCCCGAAGATCCTGGTCTGGATGGCCTCATTATCCGCCTCCACGCGTTGCGCGACCGAGGCCGGCACCGCTTTGGACAGCTTGTTCCACTCCTTCGCCGGGAGCGATGGCGCCACATACGCCACCTCTGCCGAGCCGTTTGCCGAGAGAATCACTTTATGCACGCTGAACGCGTCGGGCAGTTCGTTGGAGAGGACGACGCCCTTCAGGCTGCCCGGCGGGATCGTGGCGGCCGGGTCGGTCGCGTCGGCCTCGCGCGCCTCGAAGCGTTTCCCGAACTTCGAGTTGCGCGCCAGCTGCGCCTGGCTCAAGGCCGGCGAGCGGTCGTAACAAGCGTAGACGGTTTGCCCGGCAAACTCGCGCCACCGCGTGTCGTCTTTGGACCGTTGCTCGAGATAGGTCAGAATCTGTTCCGCCAATTCGCCGTCGCCGGCGCCGAACTCCGCGATGGTGAAAGCCTCTTTCGGACCCAGCGTGCCTGCCTGCCGCATGCCGTCCCACATGCGGAAAATCTGCTGCGCGATCATTTCGCCGAAATACGGAGCGAGCACGATGGGAAACGTCTGGTAATCGTTCGAGAAACTCACCCGGCCGCTGGCATAATAGCCGAACTTGGGGTGAAACATGATCAGGTCCTGGTAATCCAGGAAGGACGGGAAGTACTGCCGGACCGCCGCCTCGCTGCCCGGCGGCACCCGGATCTCGTCATGGACCTCGGCCGCGTTTTCCAACTGCTGGCGTCCGGGGATTTCCGCGACGCTGAGAATGGCACAGGAAATGAGAACAGGCGCAAAAACAAACCGGAAGCGAATGGCGCGCATGAAATCAGCTTACTGCACTCTTGGGAGCTGCGTGGATGCGGCGGCTAGCGCGGCGGCGCGACGGAACGGGTTCGGATTTCTGACGGAGTAAAGCCGCGGATTCCGAGCCGCGCGGGCGGGCTGCTGGTGGGAAGCCCGCTCTTCATCCTGGCAATCTGCTCCGCTTGTCCGCGGAACAGATCGGGTTGCGGAGGCCGCGCCGCCTGCGCCACCGCGGTCGCCTCGCCGGCCAGCCGCTCGGCCTCGTCGAACTGCCCGGCCGTCGCGAACGCCATCGCGGCGTTCATGCGAACAAAGCCGCGCTGGACATCTCCCGCGGCCATGGTCCGGTCCGCGATCGAAACGATCTCGCGGTGGAGCGGCAGCGCGAGACCGGGTTTGCCCGCCGTCTCATAGGCGCCCACCACCGTCTGGGCCACCCGCATATACCGGGAGCTCGCCGGGCCGCTCAGAGACTTTTCCAGAGCCAGTAGTTCGTCCGCTTTCTCTATCGTCTCGGCGTGATCCTGCTTCATTTGGGCGAGTTCCACGCGCAGACGTTGGGCCTGAACCGAGACGTTGGTCTCCGCGCCACTGGCGGCGGTGGCGCTCGCCTCATAACGGTCGATCGCCAGCGCCGCGTCGCCCCAGCGGTCCTTTTGTCCCATCAGAAAACGGGCGTACTGTTGGAGCGCTTGATTCAACGGTTCCACGGTATCGGCCGCGCGCGACTGCAGCGCCAGAAAGAGGGCCTGGTAAATCTGCTCGCCCTTGTCCGCCGCCTTGCGGGAAGCCAGTTGGTTCGCCAGGCTGGGCGCCCGGAACGAGATTTCAACACTATCAAGGGCCGTGTCCGAAGCTTTGATCGCGGCCAATCCCTGGCTGAACGCCTCATCGAGGTTGCCTTCGAACGCCGCCTGCTGCGCCTTCGACAAGTCCGGACCGATCCGCGGCCCGTTGACGGGCTGCGGCGGTTGACCGGCCCGCTGCTTCTCCTCCGCCTGCCGCTGATACTGGTCCGCCGCATCATTTTGGCCGGCTTGGCGCGCCAGCTGGGACAGATTCATCAGGATGTTCGCCTGTTGCCAGGGGGTCAGATCGGCATGGCTGCTTAGAAAATCCTTCAGCGCTTGAATACCCTGAGACCCGCGGCCGTTTTGAGAAAGGTAACCGGCGTACTGCTCGAGCACCCGAACCTGTTGCTCCGGCGGCGCGCTCCGCGTTCCGCTCAGTAGTTTCTGGTAGATCTGCTCCGCCGGCTGGTTCTGGCCCGAGCGCTGGAGCACGGAGGCCATTCGCAAGTGAATGTTCGTGGCCTGGCTTGTTGCCTGCGGATCGCCGAATGCCTCGAGCCGGGCTAGCGCCTGCTGGTAGGCGGCGATCGCCTCTGGCAGACGGTCCTCGCGTACGTAAAGCGACGCAATCGCTTCCAAGGGCGCGGCGGCATTCCAGGGACGGGTGTTCGGATCAGCCGCCGCCTGGGCCGCCTGCTTCTGATACAGCGCGACCGCCTGGTCGATGTTGCCGTCCCGCGCATACGATTCTGCCAGAGCGGCCGGGTCGTTTTGCAACCGGCTTCGCATTGTATCTATGGCCCTGGCGGCCGCCTCCGGGCGCCCCAGTTCGCGATAGAGATTTGCGAGCTGCTCGTACAAATACGCGCTGTTGCGGCCGACCTCGCCGCGGAAGGCACGGCCGGCGGCTGTCAGGATCGGCTGAACCAGCAAAACGGCCGTCGAGATCCCGCCAGTCGCCGGGGTGCTCGCCGCGGCTCCGGGCGGAGTCGCCTCAAACGCCGCAACCGCTTGCTCGCGATAAGAAACAGCCTTCAGCAGATTGCCGTCCTGCCACCAGAACTCCGCCATGCTGTTCAGCAGCTGAATGCGTCCCGGGTTCCATCGCGGAAGAGCGCCGGCGCGATCCAGCGCTTCCTGCACCACCGCGCGCGCCTGGGCATGCCAGCCCGAGCTTTGGTACGATTGCGCCACCATCTGCACTCGAAACGCCCACTGCGACGAGTCGCTAGGGACTTGGGCCAGCAGCTTGCGCGCTTCCTCGCGTTGCGCCGCAGCCTCTGCGGAATTTCCCCGAGAGCGCGCCTGTTCAGAGAGTTGCATCGCGCGGTCGAACGGATCGGGCGGCTCGACCTGGCCGAACGCCACCGCGCACAGCAGAATCAGAAAGCCTGGCCGCATACCGGTTAGACTCCTTTCCAGCCGCGAAGTTTCCAGGACCTCGACGCCTGCAAAACGTCGAAATTTCACCTCACGTGTGGCCGCCCTGCTACATCGCCACCAGGCGGATTCCTCACGATTTCACAAAAGAGTCCGTGCCAGCACTTGCCGTGCCGTTCTTCCGGCCGCGCAGCACGGAACCTATTTCTTCACAAATTTGTGCAGCGCCGGTTTCACCGTGTCGGCAACGAAGATCTCGCCCTTGGGGCTGACCGCCACGAAGTGCGCTTCGCCGAATTCGCCGAGATCTTTGCCCGGCCTGCCGGTGGTGGCGAGGACGTTGCCGTTCAGGTCGAGCCGCAAAAGCTGGCCGGCAAATCCGTTGACCATGTAAATGTAGCGCTCTCCGATATCGAGGCCGCACGGCAGGCCGGCGTACTTGATTTCGCGAACGAAGCCGCCATCCTGATCGAAAACCTGAATGCGCTGGTTCTCGCGATCCGCCACCCACAGCAGGCCTTTGGCATCGACCGCTATCCCGTGCGCCACTTCGAATTTCCCGGGTTCGGTTCCTTTGCCGCCCCACGTTTTGAGGAAGCGCCCGTCTTTGTCGAACTTCAGCACGCGCGGATCACCGCGTCCCGGCGTGTGCCCCTGCACAACAAAGATGTCGCCGTTGCGTCCCAAGGCCACATCGTTCGGCTCCGTAAAGTGACGCGACTGGGCCGCTTCGTTCCAGTCGCCGGCTTGCCCTTTGGTCCCGATGGTGAGCAGCGTCTGTCCCTGCGGGCTCAGCTTCACTACGATGTGGGCGCCGACGTCCGTCGCCCAGATATTCCCTTCAGCATCCAGGCGCAGGCCGTGTGTGCGGGTAAACATCCCTTCACCCAGCGAGCGGAGAAACTTCCCGTTTTCGTCGAATTCCAGGATGGGTTGCGGCCCGCGGTTAAGCACCCACAGGTGTCCCTTGGAATCGAACCGGACGCTCGCGGGCGGCCCCATCGTGACGCCCGCAGGCAGGGAAACGGGGTCGGCCACCTCCACGTAGTCGAGCTCCGGTGCGGCCTGCGGGATCAGCAGCGCCGGGTTCGACGGCCGCTGCGCGAGTGCCGAAAAGCATGTAACAAGGGATGCGAGTGCGAGGTGGGCGCGTCTCATAGGACCCTATATTATGCCCTCTCCGCCGCGCGAACGCACGCGGGGCCACCGCTATCAGAATGCCAGCTTGAGCGCCAGCTGCAGTTGGCGCGAATCCATGGCGCTTGAAACGCTGCCGAAATTCGGTGTGAACGCGATGCGGTTCGGGATGTTGAAATTCGGATGGTTGAGCAGGTTGTAAGCTTCGGCGCGGAATAGGATCCGGGTGTTCTCGCGAAGCGGAATGGTTTTCTGCAGTGAGAAATCGAATTCCTCCAAACCGGGGCCGATAACCGCGTTGCGCGGCGCGTCGCCGAACGTGTACAACGCCGGCAAGGCAAAAGCGGACGTGTTGAACCACCGCGCCGGGGTGTGCGGCCCGGCATTGGGATCGCCCGTGCTGTCAGGCCGCTGCGCCGGCCCGGCCCCAATGTTGGCCTGATCGTTCGCAATATTCACCGTAAACGGCGCGCCCGATTGCGCGGTGAAGCTGCCGCCCGCCTGCCATTGCCCGAACAGGGCGCGCGGCCAGGCGCCGGCCGCTTTCGGCAGCGCGAATTCATAAATGAAACTCACCACCGCTCGATGCCGGTGATCGAAGCTCGAGCTGGCTTTCTCCGCCGCGAGATTGTACACATTCTGCGGAATGTTGGCTTCATTGAAGGTAGCGCCGGGATCGGAAGCATCGTCGATCGAGTGAGACCACGTCCAGTTGGCGTCGAACATCAGGCCCCGCGCCATCCGCCGCTTCGCCCCGAGTGCCAGCGCATGGTAGGCCGCCCAGCCGTTCCAGCGGATGTCGCCGACCTGGCTCAGTTGCGGAATGGGCCGGCGCGGCGCGATCGGGCCCGGGCCGGGCTGCGGCACGTTCAAAACCGTCCCGCTATCCGCGTGGACCGTGCGGGAGCCGATGTACGCCACGGTGAGCAGCGTGCTCGGGCTCAGCTCGCGCTCGAGATTGAAGTTCCACACCTCGTTGTATTCGATCTGGTAATTGTGATCGAGGTTGTTGCCGCCCGCGGTCCCGGTCGTATTCGCCTCCAGCGCGCTTTCCGTCGTGAAACTCGGAGAGAGCGCGGGCGTCGAACTCACCGTTTTCGTGACGAAGAACGGCAGGTTTTGCGCCAGGTTCGTCACGATGCTGTACGCCGCCTGATTCGGGTAAATGCCGAAGCCGGCGCGCGCCACCGTCTTCAGGCTTCCGGGCAGCTGCCAGGCCACGCCCGCGCGCGGCGCGACGCGTAAGGGTCGCGAGCGCAGCAGGCTGTTGTTCCATCCGGCCGCGGCGGAGGAGACATACGGAATCGGGATGTATGGGATGAGCGCCGCGGCGTTCGGCGCGACCCGCCCGCTGCCGTCGCTTGCGATGACGAACCTGCCGCCCGGAACCGATGTGTCGATGGCCGCGATCTGGTTCGCGGCATCCGTCATGTTCTGGTTGTATTCGTAGCGGATGCCGATTTCGATCTTGAGGTTCGCATTCACCTGCCAGCTATCCTGGGCGTAGAAGTGCGCCCAATTGGTGTTTGCGTCCATCGCCGCCCGGCCGAGGCCGGCCTGCGCGGTGGTCGGATAGCCCAGCAGGAAGTCGCCGAATGCGCTGCCATCCGCCAGGCCGGGCGCCGACGAAGTCCACCGCGGCGTAAACGAAAATATGCCGCGCGCGCCATTCGGATTCTCGGTGCGCAGGTCGTAGTGCATCGCGTACGCGCCGAATTTGAGCGTGTGCCGGCCGGTATGCCAGCTCAGATTGTCGTAAAGCTCAAGATCGCGGTTGTGCCGGAACGTGAACAAGGCGGGGTCGCCCATCGTGCTGAACTGCCCCCCGAATGAGACCTGTGGATAGCCGGTGTCGCGCGGGTCTGACGTAACGCCGCCGAGGCCGGCCCGCGCCGCGAACGGAACGCCGGCGTTCGGGCTGGCCTGCCCGCCCGCTACGGTGAGGAATCCGAAGCGCGCCTCGTTCACCAGGCCGGCGCTGAACGCTCGTGTCCACCCGGCCGCGCCGTTAACCGCGTGGGTGCTCAGGTAACGCCCGAATCCCGGCAGCAGATTCTCCTGCAGGACGCCGGAGCCGAACGGGTCGAATTCGCGCACGTCGAATAAGGAGGCGCGGAAATAGGTCGTGTCTTTCTGCGACGCCTGGTGGTCGAGGCGCGCGCTGGCTTGATTGCCGCTGGTGGTTTGCAGCCCGGTGGACAGCAGGTTTTGAGCGATCCCTGGAAGATTCGGAAGCGGGATGTGCGCGAGCAGCGCCAGACCCGCAGGATCCCGGCGCTCCGGGGGGATCTGGTTGTTCGCGAATGGCGCGCGCCCGGCACCGGCCGCCTGCAGCGGGTCGTAGATTGCCGGCAAACCGGCAAAATTTCCGGCGCGCAGGGCCGCCGTGGGAACCGAGGCCGTCTCGGTAATCGTTTTCCCGGCGCGCTCGCCTTCGTAGCTCAGAAAAAAGAAGGTTCTGTTCCGCATTACCGGCCCGCCCGCCGTCCCGCCAAACTGGTTTTGGCGAAACGGAGGGATGGGGGCCGCCGCGCTGTCGAAATAGTTCTTGGCGTCAAACACGCTGTTGCGGAGAAATTCAAACAGGCTTCCGTGCAGCGCATTCGAACCTGACCGCGTAATGACGTTGATGACCGCGCCGGATTTGCCTCCGAATTCGGGAGCGTAGGACGTCTTCTGGATGCTGACTTCCTGAATGGAATCGATCGACGGCGCGATTACCGAATTGTTAAAGTGCTCATCCGTGACCGCCACGCCGTCCACCAGATAAAGGTTATGGCCGCTGCGCTGGCCGAGCACGTTGACCAGCGTGCCCGCCTGCTGCATGGCGTCGCCGCGAGTGCCGCCGGGAGGCCGCACCACGCCTTCGCTCAGCATCGCGAGGTCCAGGTATTGCCGGCCCTTCAGCGGAAGATCATTCACCTGCCGCCGCTCGACCACATCGCGGATTTCCGCCGATTGCAGCTGGACGGCGTCCACGTCCGCGTTGATCGTGAGAGTCTCGTTCGAATCGCCCACATCCAGGACGAAGTTGCGCCGCACGCGATCGGCCGAGTGCAGCTCCAGGAGCGCCAAATAAGCCGGCTTGAAATTGGGCGCGGTCACCGTGACGGAATACGCGCCCACCGGAACCTGGGCAAACAGATATTCGCCGGCGCTGTTGGAAGTAGTGGCGAACTCCCGCCCGGTGTCCGCCTGCCGCAGAACAATTGTGGCTCCCGGCAAGGCCCCGCCTGTGGCATCCTGGACCAGCCCTCCTAGGTCCGAAGTGTTCATCTGGGCGAACGCGCAGAGTGCGAAAAACAAGAGGGCGGGAATCTTTGAACGGATCAAGGTTTCTGTCTCTCAAGTCTAGCGCAGCGTCTCTTGCCTGATTGCTGGCCCGTTCGCCGCCGCCGCCGGCCCGCGGCGGCGCAGAGCGGCGCGCAACGCGGCAGCGGCCGGAAATAGTATAATTTTTCCTGATCGGTACACGGGGACGGCGGACCAGCCGGAGGCCCTTTTGGGGGCCCGCGCATTGTTGCAGCGCGTGGAGGCGCCTTCTATACTGGATCATTCCGCAACATTTTGATCTCGCAATGATGCGAACAGATCGTATGAGGAGGAGTTCCATGAAGAGTTCGAATGCGAAGGCCCGGATTGCGGTGCTTTCGGCCGGCGTTCTCTGCTTGATCGCCGGGTTCGCGGCTCACCCGACGCGCGCGCAGCAGTCCGCCGCCCCGAGCGGGTACATCACCGGAACCGTGCAGGGCGAAAAAGGGCCCGAAGCCGGCGTATGGGTGATCGCCGAGACCAAGGATCTTCCGACGAATTTCATCAAGATCGTGGTGACCAACGATCAGGGACGGTTCCTGGTGCCCGAGCTGCCGGCCGCCACGTATAAGGTGTGGGTCCGCGGTTACGGCCTGGTCGATTCGACTCCCGTCATGATGAAACCCTCGTCCAACGCGGTTACGTTAAAAGCCATTACCGCAAAGACGCCGCAGGAAGCCGCCAAGGTCTATCCGGCCAATTACTGGCTGTCGATGCTGGCGCCTCCGCCGAAGGACGAATTTCCCGGCACCGGTCCCAAAGGCAATGGTCTCGGCGTCACCATGACCGATCAGGACCACTGGATTTACCAGCTCAAATCCGGCTGCAATTTCTGCCACCAGCTCGGCAACGCCGAGACCCGCGATTTGAGTCACGTCTTCGCCGCCAAGCCGGAACTGAAGACTCCCGAGGAAGCCTGGGAATGGCGCCTCGGCACCGGCGTTCGCGGCAACAACATGTATGGCGTGCTGACGACACAGGGCAAGGAGCCGTCCGTGAAAGCCTATGCCGACTGGACGACCCGCATCTCCAAGGGCGAAGTGCCGCCCGCCCCTCCCCGCCCGAAGGGTATTGAGCGGAACGTGGTCGCCACGCTCTGGGATGTGGGCGACGATCACTCCTTCATGCACGATGAGATCTCCACGGACAAACAGCATCCGACGGTGAACGGGTATGGCCGGGTTTACGCGGTCAACGCCGGACACGGCCAGCTCGTGGTGATGGATCCGCGCGAGAACAGCACGTTTGCGCTCGAAATTCCCACCCGCGAGGATCGGTCGAAGGTTCCGTCCCGATTCCCTCCGCCAAACCGGCCGTCGTTGCACTGGGGCAATGAGCATCTCTGGGCGAATCCGCCCTACGACCCGGCCGATCCGCACAACCCGATGATCGACAGCAAGGGCCGCGTGTGGATGACTTCGAAGATCCGCAGCAATAAGGACCCCGAGTGGTGTTCCGATCCGTCGAATAAGTTCGCCGAGTGGTTCCCGCTGCGCAACAGCGGCCGCCAGGCATCCTACTGGGACCCTAAGACCCGGCAGTTCACGCTGATCGACACCTGCTTCTCGACTCACCATCTGCAGTTCGACAACGATTCGGACGAGACGCTCTACTTCAACGAATTGACCGGCCCGATCTTCGGCTGGATTGACACGAAGGTGTACGACCAGACCCACGACGAGCAGAAAGCGGCCGGCTGGTGCGGCCAGGTGCTCGATACCAATGGCGACGGCAAGATCACGCGGCCGTGGAACGTGGTGCGGCCCGGACGCGGCGGCGAGGACGCGGCCCTGTACGCCAGCGACACCGGCGGTATCGGCGCCGGCACCTTTGCGCGGGCGCGCGGCGGCGAGACCCCGTTCGATCCCAAGCTGGACACGCTGGTCAGCTACAGCATGTACTCGGTGATCCCGAGCCCGGTGGACGATTCCGTGTGGGGCGTCAGCGAAACCTATCCGGGATTCCTGATCCGCCTGCAGCGCGGCAACAATCCTCCTGAAAGCTGCAAAACCCAGATCTTCAAGGTGCCTTCGCCGGGCCTCGATCCGCGCGGCGTGGACATCGACACCAATGGCGTGGTCTGGACGGCCTTGGCCGCCAGCAGCCACCTGGCCAGCTTTGACGTGCGGAAGTGCAAGGACCTGAACGGGCCGGCGAAGCTCGATGGCAGCCAGTGCAAGGAAGGCTGGACGCTGTATGAGACCGATGGGCCCAAGCTGAAAGGCACCGACCGGCCGGCCGACTTCCACTATTACAACTGGGTGGACCGGTTCAACACGTCGGGACTCGGCGCGAATACGCCGTTGGTCACCGGGTCGAACTCGGACGCCCTCATCGCGCTGAATCCGCAGACCAAGCAGTGGACTTACCTGCGAGTTCCGTATCCGCTCGGTTTCTATATGCGCGGAATGGATGGCCGGATCGACGACCCCAACGCCGGATGGAAAGGCCGCGCGCTATGGGCCAACTACGGCACCCACTTCGTCTGGCACATCGAAGGCGGAAAGGGAACCAAGGGCAAGATGGTCAAGATCCAGATCCGGCCCGATCCGCTGGCGCGGTAAGTCGAAACCTGCAAGCATCAATGAGCAGCCCGCGGCGCACACGCGCCGCGGGCTTTCGATTGTCGGGCGGGCTGGCAACCCGCACCGGGCTGACAGCCTGCCCCGCATTCCGGTATAGTAGACGCGATGGTTTCCAGACGCACCGCACTTCTGGCGCCGCTCGCCGCCGAGTTTGCGACGCGCGCGTTCGCCGCTTCCGGCAAAATGAATCTCTGCCTGCACCAGAACACCTCCGCCGCCGCGGGCTACCGCAAGTCGCTCGAAGGCTGGGCCAAGGCCGGCATCAAGCACGTCGAACTGACCGACCGCATGCTCGACGACTTCCTCAAGACCGACAGCATCGAGGCCGCCCGCCGTGTGGTCACGGATAACGGTCTGACTCCGGTTTCGTGCGCGGCCGTCATTCCCGACTTCTGGATTCCGGGCGCCCGCCGCGAGGCTGCGCTCGACACCTGGAAGAAGCGCTGCGAGCAGTTTTCCTCGTTCGGCTTGACCCACATTTACTGCCCGGCGGTCACCAGCCGCAAAGTCACGCCCGACGATTACAAAGGCGCGCTCGATTGCATTCGCGAAGGCGGAGAGATCGCGAAGCAGCACAATATGACCGCCATGATCGAGTTCGCGCGCAATTCGTCGTTCATCGCGACCCTCTCTACCTCGCTCAAGCTGATCCGCGAAGCGGCGCATCCCAACGTGAAGCCGATGCTCGACTGCTATCACTTCTGGAGCGGCCTGAGCAAGTTCGAGGACCTCGACACGATTCACATGAACGAAATCGGCCATGTGCATTTCCAGGACGTGCCCGATATGCCGCGCGAACTGCTCGACAACACGACGCGTCTGATTCCCGGCGACGGCATCTCGCCCCTGGTCCGCATCCTGCGGAAGCTTTCCGAAAAAGGCTACGCGGGATCGCTGTCGGTCGAGTTGTTCCTCCCGGAGTTCACCCAGGGCGACCCCTACGAAGTGGCCAGGCGCATTCGTGATAAGGCCGAAGCCGTGATGCATCAGGCAAAGGTGGCATAACCACATGTCTTCGAAATCTCTCTTGTTGGCGGCTCTTCTGAGCGGCGCGCTTATCGCCCAGCCCAGGAATTTTCCGCAGCCCCCGCCCTATAAAGAGGTGACAATCACGGCCATTCCGGGCGTCGTCGCGGCGGGCGTTAAGTGGACCGAGGTTTGGCACGGCGACGCGACGGCCGACGGCATCGCCGGCACAAAGACGGCGGCGTGGTGTTCGCTCAGGAGCAGACCAACCGCATCAACAAGCTGGACAAGAACGGAAAATTCTCCGTCTTCCTTTCCAATCCGCACGGGCCCGGCGCGGTTGCCTTCGGCCCAAAGGGGCAGGTCTTCACCGTCGAGCGCTCATGCACCGATCCCGGCGGCCACATGGGGATCAAGCCGGAAGATTGCAAGGAGCCGACCGACGTTGCCGTCCTCACGCCCGAGCGCAAGGTGCTGGCCGACAGCTTCATGGGCAAGAGCCTCGGCCGCGTCAATGACCTGATTGCCGACAAGAAAGGCGGCATCTATTTCACCAGCGGCGGCGCGTTCTATCTTCCGCCCGGCGGTCAGGTGATGAGCATCGGCGAAAATCTGCGCACCAATGGAATCACCCTGAGCCCGGATGAGAAGACGCTGTACATCACCAACGGCGCGGAAGTGGTCGCGCTGGATGTGCAGCCGGACGGCTCGGCCAAGAATCAGCGCGTCTTCGCCAAGCTGCCTTCCGGCGGCGACGGAATGACTGTTGATGCGGCCGGCCGCCTCTACGTCACCACCCCCGGAGAGAACTCCGGAGTTCAGGTGTTCAGCCCCGACGGGAAACAACTGGGCAGCATCCCGACGCCGCGCAGCGCGATCACCGTGACGTTCTCCGGCCCCGGCAAGAAGACGCTGTACGTCGGCACGATGGGCGCGCTCGACCCCAGCGGCCAGGAAGTCAGGACACCGCCCGGCGTCCGCAATGTCGCGATGACGATGTACAAAATCCCCGTGCTGACCCAGGGGATCAAAGACCGCGCGAAGTAACCAACGCGTACTTTCTGACAATTGCCGGTGCTGCTCCCTTCAGGTGCGGTGAGCTACGCCGGCCGGTTGATCAGAAACGTGGCGGTGGAATCGAAGAAGGCGCGGAGCTTCACTTCGACCTCCACGGGAAACGCCGCCTCGGCCAGGGCCGCGTCCATTAATTCCATCCAGCGGTCGCGAGCCGCCTGCCCGATCGGAAAGCGCACGTGCCGCATCCGCAGCCGCGGATGCCCGCGCTGTTCGATGTAGCGAGGCGGGCCGCCGAAGCGGAAGATCAGGAAGTCGCGCAGGCGCTCTTCGGCGCCGGCCAGATCGTTGTCTTCCGCGTACATCGGGCCCAGAATATCGTCGGCCGGAATGCGGCGATAGAACGCCGCCACCAGCCGCTCGAACCCTTCTTCCCCGATCGCCGAATAGATTTCGCTATCGTCCACTAGAACGATGCTACCAAGCGCGGGGCCGCCCTTCAGAACTGGAACCGGCCCACCAGCATCCCGCTGCGCGGCTGCAACGCGCCGGTGAAGCCGGGCGTAATCGTGTTCATGAAACCGAAGCCGGACGACGCGTTCCCGTTTCTGCCGAACGTTTGAGGCGCCTTCGCGTTCGTGGCCGCGGGATTGCCCCAATACGCCCGGTTGAAGACGTTGCTCACTTCGAAGCGCAGATTGAACGACATGCTCTCTTTGAAGCGCCACGTCCGCCCGATATTCATGTTCTCAGTCGGCCGGCGCTGCGTGCGGTAATCGCTGTAATAGGCGGCGGAGCTGCCAAACTGCCCCGTCCCCGGATCGGCCCACGCGTTCGGATTCAACAGGAACGTCTTATTCGGGTCGTAGCAGTGGCAGTTCGGATCGACGTTGTACAGCGGCTGCCCGGGGACTCGATTCGCAAACGTGTTCGAAGCCGGTATTCCGGGGAGCGTGTTGAACAGAACCTGGTTCAGGTTGTTGTTGGCATACGGCGCCTGAATCGGGAAGCCGCTGGCATACTGCAGAAACACCCCGTAGGTCCAGTCGCGCGCCACCCAGGACAGCGCCTTATTGCCACCCAGCTTCGGCGTCACGTAAGTCAGCGAGATGTTGAACAAAAACGGCTGGTCGTAACTCGAAATGTACTTGTTGACCGGCCGGTTGTAGACATCGTTCACCAGCGCGTTGCCGGTGGTGCCTGGATTCGGCTCGCCGATTTCGGAGCCGTTGAACAGGCTCTTCGACCAGGTGAACGTGCTCAGAAACGTCAGGCCGTGCGAGAAACGCTTGGTCGCCTTGACCTGCAGCGAGTTGTACCAGGTGTCCCCGAGCGGATCCCAATACGTGAGGATGTTGGTGAATTGCGGGAATGGGCGCAGCGCCTGGGCCAGGGTTTGGGTTTGCGGAAAACCCGGGTAGGGCGGAATATTGAGGCCGCGCGCGACCACCGCGGGCGAACCGATGGGTTGCCGCAGCAGGTTGAAATCGGTCGGATTCGTGATATCGAGGCCGGCCGCTTTAATCCGCCAAAGCGGCGTCTGGTTCAGGTTCTCCAGCGCCGGCGCCTGCCACCAGATCCCCCGGTTACCGATGTACGACGCTTCGACCACGAGATTCGTGAAGATTTCCCGCTGCAGCCCGATGCTCCATTGATACTGGCGCGGAGGCCGGCCGGCGTTTGGATCGAGAAACGGCGACGGAAGATTCACCGGATTGGGAGTCGTATTAAACTGCCCCGGATTTAGATTCGGCCATGGCGGCGGATTGAAAGACGCCGGAATTCCCTGCGAGAGCGTGGTGATCGGCTCGCCGAACACTGGATTGAACTGCGTGTTGGACGACCCAGCCAGGCCGCCGGAAGCGTTGTTGTTCGATTCGGTGTTGCCGTAAACGATGCCGAAGCCGGCGCGCAGCACGGTCTTCTGTGTGATCTGATAGGCGAGGCCGAGGCGCGGCGCAAAGCCCCACGGATAATTCTTGGCAAGGCTGCAATTGCAGTGCCCGGGACCGGAACGGTCGAACACCACGGCACCGGGAATCCCCACCGCCGGGTTCAGCGTCGTCGGGGAGAAGAACGGATCCCTTCCGTGCTCTTCCCGGAGATAGGTCGCGTAATCGTACCGCAGCCCGTAGTCGAACGTGATCCGGCGCGTGATCTTCCAGGAATCCTGCGCGTAAAAGCCGAGTTCGTGCTTGCCCAGCCGCGGCGCCACCGGATTGGCGATGCTGATCTGCTTGACGTCGCCCAGAAGGAAACTGGCGTAGGCGAAGCCGGGAACTTGTCCCTGCAGCGTGCCGCCCTGCAGATAGGGCAGCCCGGTCTGATCGGGCGCGAAGGTGTAGGTCCCCGCGGTGTTCGATTGGATGTAGGCCGGATATCCTTCGATGCGCGCCTCGCCGCCGAACTTGTAGGTGTGGTTGTTCTTCACCCAGGTCAGGTTCGCGTTGAACGAAGGAGACTGCGTGTTCTGCGAAGAATAGGAGGAATTTCCGAAGTTCTGCATCCCACCCTGGCCCGTGCAGGTGTACGGTGTGAACGGGCCCGGCCCGGTGCACAAGCCGTTGAACACCGGGAAGAAGGTATGGGTGGTGCCTCCATTCAGCCCGAGTTGCTGCTGCGCATTGTAGTTGGGAACCTGCCCTTCCTCATTCACCGCCGGAACAAAAAAGGTGTTGCTGCGGTACCCGGCACCGACATGCAGCAGCACGGTCGGAGACACCGTGTAATCGTAATTCAAGCGGTAGAGCGGGGCATGCTGAAACGTCCCCAGATTCGTGGCCAGCGGGTCCGGCAGGCCGTCGATTTGCCCGAATGTGAACGACAGCGGGGCCGCCGTCTTCGTGTCCTGCCAGAAGAAGGATACCTTGCTCCTGGCGCCGATCGACTGATCGATCTTGATCGATGGAATCTGGGTCACGCGGCTGGTCGGAATGCTGGGCACGTAATTGTTCACCACGCTGTTGGCGTTGGGGCCGAGCGGAGCGGGGAACAGGTTCTGGATCTTGACCGCGACCGGATCAAACATGCTCTGCGGAATCTGCTGATTCGCGAACGGGTCGCGGATGATGCGCCCGTCGGGCGCGGCATGGTTGGTGGTCGGATTGTAGATCTCGCCCGCGAAAATCGGACGGCCGATGGGATCGGCGCCGATCGGCCCGGAGCCCGGAGGGATCGCCAAAGCGAAATCGCCGCTGCGATACGCCGGGGTGGGCACGGTTTCCAATTGGTTGTTGATCACCACGCTCTCGCGGTACTGCTCCCAGTTAAAGAAGAAAAACGTCTTGTCGCGGCCGTTGTAGACCTTCGGAATCCAGACCGGCCCGCCCAGCGTGAACCCGTAGTCGTTGCGCCGGTTGCGCGCGCGCGGGTTGCCCGGCAGGAACGGCTGGCCGGCGTTGAACGCTTCGTTGACAAAGTTGTCGTACGCGCTGCCATGAAACTGATTGGTGCCGGACCGCATCGTCACGTTAAACATGCCGCCGCCCACCTGCCCGTATTCGGCGGCGTAGTTGCTGGTCTGGATGGCGACTTCCTGGATGGCGTCGACGCTGGGCTGGGTCTGGGCCTGAACGCCGGGAGTGCCGGTATTGGAAGCATCCTGGCCTTCGACGCGAAACGCCTGCGTGTTGTTCGGTGCCCCGTTGATCCGCACTTGCGAATTGGCCTGCCACATGGCGCCGGGAACCAGTTCGACGAGCGCGTAGGGGTTCCGGATTCCGGCGCTGCCCGCCTGGCCGGCTCCGATCCCCAGAATCGGCAGCTGATCCAGAGTCTCCGATTTGACCGTATGGCTAATATCGCCGCTCTCGGTGCGCAGCATCGGCGCGTCCGCCTGCACCGTGACCGTTTCGGTGGCTCCGCCGACTTCGAGCGGGACGTCGATGCGCAGCGTTTGCGCGACCTCGACCGTGATCCCCTGGCGCTCGAATTTTTTGAATCCCGGGACCGTGACCGAAAGGTCGTAGACCCCCGCCGGCAATTGCACGATCGTGTAATTGCCTGTCGGGGTGCTCGCCGCCTGATACGCGACGCCTGTGGCGACGTTCTTGGCTTCGATCGCGGCGCCCGCCACCACGGCTCCCGCCGGATCTGCCACCGTTCCCGTGATCGTGCCGCGGTCGGCCTGGCCCAACGCGGCCCAGCAGCACAGAAAAAACACGCCCAACCTCGAAATCGACCGCATGGTTCCCCTCCCTGAATTCGTCAAACCCACAACTAAATGGCGGAAACACCCACCTGATACGTCGAGAGCTGTTGGGGTGCAGTTTATGGCACATCTCCGGCACGTGTCAAGCGTGCCTCTGTGGATTCTGTGGAGTGTCTTGAGTTTTCGGTGGCGTCTGCCGATCCGCCGGCCGCTTCCCGTGCGCCGCACAGCGCCACTAGTAATAATGGGGCCATGGAGAGAATAGGATCTCTTGCACTTGTTCTAATCATCGGCCAGGCCGCAGCCTGTCTCGGTGCGGCCGGCTTCACCACCTATATCGGCGACGAATTCGTATACCAGGTTTCAGCGATAACCACCGACGCCGCCGGCAACACATATCTCACCGGAGATCGGCTGATTCCTCAATTCCCCGGCAGCGCGGCCATCTCGGGGATCACGCTCACCGACGTGTTCGTGACCAAGCTCGACGCTTCGGGCAGGATCGTCTTCACCACAGCCCTTTCCGGCAAGCGCTCCGACCACGCGAACGCCATCGCCGTTGATCCTTCCGGCAATATTTATATCGGAGGCGCGACCACCTCGCCCGACTTCCCGCTTTCCAAAGCGCTGCAGAGCACGCGGTCGGTCAACCGGACCGGTTTTCTGGTGAAGTTCAGCCCCGATGGCGGAACCATTTTGTATTCGACTTACTTCGGCGGCGCTTCGGGAGAAAGCGCCGTCTCCGCGTTGTGCGCCGACCCCCAGGGCAACTTGTACGTGACCGGAGTCACCGGCGCTTCCGATTTTCCGCACACGCCCGGTATGCCGGGAGGACCGGATGCCTTTCACCCCATCGCGTGGAGCATCGCCGGAGGCGCTTTTGTCGCGAAACTCGCTCCGGCCGGTGACCGCATCCTGTACGCCGGCGTGATTACCGGTAAGACGCTGGGCTGCGTGCCCGGCGGCCTGTGTTGGGCGACGCCCGCCTATACCTCGGCCGCCGCCCTTGCGGTGGACCCCGCGGGCAACGCCTACCTCGCCGGTAACACCAATACGCTCGATCTGCCCGTCACACCCGGAGCGCTGCAGCCCGCGGGCATCGGCGCCTTCGTGGCCAAAGTGAATGCCGGCGGGACGGGGTTGGGATATCTCACTTACCTGGTGCCCAAACGGTACATATTCAATGTAATGGCCGATTCGGATACTACTTTGAATGCGATTTCGGTGGACGCGGCGGGCAATGCGTATCTGGCCGGAGCGACCCGCGATACGAAATTCCCGACTACGCCAGACGCGGTGCAGCCGGCCTTTGGAGGCGTGCCTTCGCTGACCCCGGAAATTGCGGCTCTCCCCGATGCCTTCCTCGCCAAACTGCTCCCGGACGGCAGCGGTTTCGCCTGGGCCACCTACCTTGGCGGCATCAATGAGGATGCGGCGGCGGCCGTGGCGGTCGATGCCGCCGGCGGCGTGTGGGCGTCGGGCATCACCAACTCCGCCGCCTTCCCCAACGCCAACGGCTGGTTCAGCGGCAGCGATTTTCTGGTGCGCGTGAACCCCGGCGGCAGCGCGCTGACCTACTCGGCGCGATATCCGTCGGCAACCGTCTCCCAGGCGCTCGCGCTCGATCCGGCCGCCGGCCTGGTGCACGCGGCCGGCTCCGCCGGTGTGGTGGTCGCGATCGCGGCCGGGCAACCGGTCACCAGCGCCGTCTTCGGCATCACCAACGCCGCGGGCGAACCGCTCACCGGCCGCATTACGCCCGGCGAAGTGATTTCGATCTACGGCGCGCACCTCGGCCCGGCCACTCCGGTTTCTGGAGCATTCGATGCTTCCGGATTCCTCCCCACCACGATGGAGGGCGTGACCGTCACCATCGCCGGCCACGCTGCGCCGCTGCTCTATGTTTCCGACACCCAGATCAACGCGGTCGTGCCGGTTGCCGCCAGTTGGACCGAACACAGCGTGACCGTCGTCACTGCCGCGGGCGCGCCTCCGCCTTTCCGCGCCATGGTGGTGGATGCGGCGCCTGGAATCTTTACGCACTCCGATGGCAGCGCGGCGGCGCTCAATCAGGACAACTCCATCAATTCGCCCGCCAACCCCGCCAGGCCGGGCTCGATCGTGTCCGTCTGGGCGACCGGCGCCCCGGGCTTTTGGACGGCCGACGGGCAGATGCTCACCGCCGCCGACAACCAGTGCCTCCTGCTCTGCCACATCGAGGCAGTCTCCGGAGAGCCGATTGAGGTTCGGTACGCGGGTTCGGCGCCCGGCATGGTCACCGGAATAACTCAGATCAACTTCCGGCTGCCGAACCAGCTCCTGGGGAATACGTTCAACTTCTCTCTGCGGATCAACAGCAGCAGCAGCGCCCAAACATTCGTGTACACAAGCCAATGAGCGGCGCGGCCGCGCGAGTTGCCCTACTCCCGGTCGATCATCACGCCCATCGCCGCGCTCGGCCGGCGAAAAACGGCGCCCCGCCGCTTTCGGCGGCGGCGCATCTCAAAAGCGGTCTGGTTATACTACCCGTGAGGTGCGCATGCAGATTCTGTCCGGGGTTCTGATCGGACTGGTGCTCTGGTTCCTGCTGCGGTTCGTGCTGCTCGGTTTCTACACCGTGGATCAGAACGAACGCGCGGTCAAGACTTCGTTCGGGCGCGCGCTGCGGGTTCCGGGCGGCAAGACAACGCTCGACGACGCGATTGCCGAGTTCCTCCGGCCCGAGGAGCGGGCGCGCTACACCTACCCGCAGGTTCGCGTGATCCAGCCGGGCGGCCCGTATTTCAAAATGCCCTGGGAGCGCATTCACAAAGTCTCGATCGCCGTCAGCACGGTGAACATGGCGCTCGACCCGGAAAACCCCTCGGCAAACGACAACGGCACGCGCCTGGAGGCAGTGACCAAGGATCAGCTCAACACCGGCTTGACCGGCCAGATCCGCTATCGCGTTAGCGAGGCGAACCTGTATGCCTACCTGTTCGGCATCAAGCGGCCGTTCGTGCACGTGATGGGTTATTTCGTCTCGGTGTTGCGGCAGCGCATTGCCAATTTCGAAGCCAGGCCCGTTCCGATCGAAACCGCTGCCGCGGCGGGCGGGGGCGCGTCCGCGGGCCCGGCGCCCGCGGGAACCGAGATGACCGGTGTCTCGATCAATGATTTGCGGAAGAATCTGCGCGATCTCAACGACTACATGGATCAGGAGTGCCGGTCGACGCAGGCGCGCTACGGCGTGGTCTTCGATGCCTCGTTGATTACCGGCATCGATCCGCCACCCGAGGTGGAATCGGCGCTGGCCGCCATCAACACGGCTCACAACCAGGTCTCCAGTGATATCAGCCTGGCGCAGGCCGCGGCCGATCAGCGCGTCGTGCAGTCGAAGCGCGCCGTGGAAATCGAAACACTGAAGGCGCAGGCGGAAGTGGAGCCGGTCAAGTCGCTGGCGGCGGAACTGGCGGCCTTGCACAAAGCCGGGCCGAACGTGCTGGCTGCGTACCTGCGCAACGTGCGCCTCGCGCTCTACGACAAGGCACAGCAGATTTACATGGTGAGCGGGCGATGATCGAGTTTCTTGCCGCGGCTTTGATCGCATTTCTTGCTCCGTTTGTCGCTGAACCTGTCCTGCTGGGATTAGGCCGCATGTTTGGCGTCTACGCCATTGTGCAGGAGCGCACCTGCCGCGTGTACATGCTCTTCGGCAAGGTAATCGGGATGCTGTCGGAGCCCGGGCTGGTGTTCCTGCCGGCCAAGCTGGGGCCGGCCGCGTTCGTCATCAATCTTCTGGGAAGCTGCCGCGTGCTCGATCTGCGCCTCGACCAGGAATACCTGCGCAGCCAGCCGGTCAACTCGGAAGAAGGCGCGCCCATGGGAATCGGAATCTGGTACGAAATGTGGATTAGCGATCCTCTCGCGTACCTTTTCAAGAATACCGATCCCCGCGGCTCTCTCCGCGCCAATCTCAGCAATGCCACCGTGCGCTGTCTGAGCAACATGCCGCTGGCGGAGATGCTGGAGACGCGCCACAGCATGAGCCAGACCGTGCGCGGGGAAGTCACGGACAAATCGCAGGCGTGGGGCTACCAGCTGGGCTCCGTGTACATTCGCAAAGTGCACTTTCGCGATGCCGATATGATCCGGCAGATTGAAGAAAAAGTAGTGAACCGTTTGCGGCAGGTGACGGCGGCCATCAAGCAGGCCGGCGCGAACCAGGTCAGCGTAATCACCAGTTCGGCGGAGAGGGAAGCGGCGGTGGAGTTCGCCAAGGCCGCCGCCATCCGCCCTGCTACGTTGGGCGCGGCGCTCCAGGAGATTGCGCGGGAACCGGCGCTGGCGGAGGCCTTGTTCGATGTGCTGGAGACGCAGCGAATCGCGGCGGGAAATGCCCGCATCACCTGGCTGCCTGAAGGGCAGCGGGGGCGGGTTCTGGCGACTTTGCTGGCCGCGGAGGCCGGCGGGCCGGGACCGAAGCCGTAGCGAGCCTGACGAACCCGCCGCGTGATGCCGCGCGCGACTACTCCCGGTCGATAATTACGCCCATCGCCGCGCTCAACATTTCTTCCGTGCTCTGAAAGCCGTACCGGACGGTCTTGGTGGCGTCCGGATTGTTCGGGTTGGCCGCCGAGTTGTCCCAGTGCGCTGTCACTTCCACGCGCGTACCTTCGGGCAGCGAGAGCGGCTTGTCGAGATAGTAGATGATCTGCCAGTGAAAGTCATAGTGCGGCACATGGAGGATGGTCTGCGATTCGCCCGTCGGATACACCAGCCGCACCGTCATGTCTTTGCCGCGCACGTGCATGTGCGGCTGCACGAAAACCAGTTCCACCGGCTCGCCGAACGTCAGCCGGGCGTGCCCTTCGTAGTTCGGGTCTCCAGCCGGGATCTCCCATTTCCAGGATGCCGCCACCGCCGACATAAACCGCTTGGGCGGCGGCTCGGAGGCGAGCGTAAGGCCGACCCGGGTCTGATCCTGCACCGCCGTTTTGCCGTTCGGTGTGTAGTGCACCTGCAGAACGATGTCCGACCCCGCCGGTATCAGCTTGGCCGAATGGTCCACGTCGAAGCGCTGCGGCTGCATGCCCGGCGAATAGCCGGCCAGCAGTTCGTAACTCATGTTGACCGGCTGCGCCTGCGGGTCGCTGCCGTCCGACGAAGGCAGCGGCGGGACATACGGCACGAACGGCTTGGCGTCTTTCATCCACTGCGAGCCGGGCGGCCGCACGACCGCGAGCACATGGTGCACTACCGAACGCGCGCTCGGCCGCACCTCCGCGGCGGTGACCCAGGTGTCTTTCCGGAACCCGGTCGGAATCACGACGTAGACATAGTCCAGGGTCCCGGTCGCCGGCACGGGAAACGGGTCCGGCATTTGAAAAATCTCATCGGGCCGGATGTTCCATCCGTCGGTCCACTGGACCGGCGCGGGTTTGTCCCGGGCATCGCCTTCGGGCGCGCCCGCATCCACCCACGCTTCGAGCGTTTGGATCTCGGCCGGGCTGAGCCTCCGGTCGTTGGCGAAATGGCCGTACTTCGGATCCGCCAGCCACGGCGGCATTTTCCCCAGCGCCACCGCTTGCTTGATCGCCTTGGCCCACGGGCGCGTTTCGTCATAGCGCAGCAGCGGCATCGGGCCGATCTCGCCGGGCCGGTGACAGTTTTGACAGTGCTTCTGCAGGATCGGCAGAACGTCCTTGTTGAAGGTTGGCGGCGCGGCCCACAAACCGATGCCCGCCGCCAACCCCAGAAGCAGTTTGCGCATCGAACGGGCAGCCTTCCGGGGCTTGCCCTCCTAAAATAACAGCTTCAACGCCAGTTGTACCTGGCGCGGCTGGCTGTTGGTGGCCTGGATCTTGCCCGCGCTGGCATTCAACCCCGCTCCCGCGAAGATTTGCGTGTTGGTCGGCAGCAGCTGGAACGACGGGTGGTTCATGATGTTGAACGCCTCCGCGCGGAATTGCACCGTCACGCGCTCGGAGGGTTTGAAGTCCTTCGTCAGCGAATTGTCGAGGTCCCACAGGTTCGGCCCGATGATCGTGTCGCGGCCGGCGTTGCCATACGTGCCGGCCGGCTGCAGCGCGAAGCACCCCGTGTTGAACCAGGCGCCCAGGGTTTGGAATCCGGAATACAGATCGCACCCCGCCACCACGTTCGGCCTGCCGGCATTGCTGCCGGTGCCGGTATAGACGCGGTTCGGCGCCGACGTCGGATTGGAAGGCGCGCCCGACAGGTACGAGAACACGCCTGTGAGCTGCCAGCCGTTCACCACTCCGCCCAGGAAGCCGTTCACGTGGAAGGGCAGGCTGTAGATGCCGCTTACCCGCAGATTGTGCTTGCGGTTGAAATTGGAAAGCCCGCGGTCCAGCGCCACGTTCACCGGGTTCGACGCGATGCCGCCACCGTCGAGCCCGTAGGTGCCGGAGCCGTTATCGATCGATTTCGAAAACGTGTACGACACCTGCGCCTGCCAGTTGTGCGAAAAGCGGTGATCGAGGCTGGTTTGCAGCGCGTGATAGTGCGAATCGGCCAGGTTGTCCGCGAGCTGCAGGCTGTTGTACTGCGGATCTTGCCGCGGATTCGGAACGCCGCTGGCGTTCGAATAAGTCGGCGCGCCGTTATAGAAACACCCCGCCGTCGCCGAGAGACACGGCTGCGGATAATTGAAGTCGCGCTGGATGAACATGTGCAGGTTGTGCGACCCGACATACCCGATCGTCCACACGGTGTTCTCCATGATCTGGCGCTGGATGTTGAAGTTCCACTGCATCTGGTACGGCGTCGAGTGCACGCCGTAGTAATCGCCGTTGGTGATGCTGAGTGTTCCGTTGGTCGGCACGTTGACCGTGTTGCTGCCCGGCCCGAGGTTGGAATAAGGCACCGGGTAGAGCAGCCCTTGCGCGGAGGTCTGGGTTGCGGTCAGGAACGGGGGCTGCAGCCAGTAATTCAGGTCGCGCGAAAACAGCACGTTGTGGAACATGCCGAAGCTCGCGCGAACCGAAGTCTTGTGGTCGGCGAACGGGTCCCAGGCCACGCCGATTCGCGGATCCCAATTTCGCACCGACGGGTTCGACGCCGTCGACGTCGTGACCGGCACGAATTTCCCGCCCGGCTGGAACGGGTTGATCAGGTTGTACATCTGGTGCCGCACTTCGCTGATAATAGAGGTCGGCGAATAACGGAGACCCAGCGTCAGGGTCAGCTTGCTGCTCGTCTTCCACTGATCTTCTACATAGGCGCTGAACAGCCAATAGCGGTAGTCTTTGGTTGCGTCCGCGGTCGGATTCTGCACGTCGGAAACCTGCCCCTGCACCTGCGACGCCGCGCCGGTCAGAAACGCGGTCATATTCGGAAATGTCCACTGCCCGCCCACCACGAAGGGCGCCCACGTGTTCTCGCGGTCGCGGGTGGCGGTAGCGCCGAATTTCACGCTGTGCGCGCCGGAGGTCCAGATGACGTCGTCGCCGAACGAGAATTTATTCGGCACCAGATAAAACGGCAGCGTCGTGCTGGCGCCGATCGCGGTCACGCCGGAAAACGTCAGAATCGTGCCGTCTTCCCGCCCGGCTCCGGGAAGGAACTGCAGCGGATGTGTTCCGGCGGAAGCGACGGTGCCGGGTGTCACCACGCCGTTGTTGACCGCCGGCGAGCCGTACACCGCCGCGTCTTCCCACGTTCGCGAGAAGCCCACATGCGCCGTGTTGACAAGCCGCGCCGACATCAGCCGCCGCTCCTCGATGCTCACGAAATGATCCCTGGTCGAGTCCAGCTCCGGCCAGTACGGAATGCCCGCGGTGAAATCGCGTTGCGCGTAGTCGAGCACGTAGCGGACAAACAGCGAGTCCTTCGCCGAGATGTTGTAATCGACGCGTCCCAGCACGTAGTTCTCATGCCCCTTCAGCGGATCGAGCACCACCGCCTGGCCGGTCTGGCTCGGCGCGCCGGTCCCGGTGAGCAGCTCCGGGTTATAGTTCGGCATCGGCCACAACGCCATGGTGTTGCGGATCGCGGTCTGCACCGAAGGATTGGTTCCGAACGGAGTATTGTTCTGTGACACCGGCCCGCCGCAGCCGCCGGCGGTGGTCGCGGTGGTCAGAAACTGGTGCGCGCACGCGTCCGGTACCGTCACGATCGCGCTCGTCACCTGCGATTTCCGCAGCCCTTCATAATTCGCGAAGAAGAAGATGCGGTCCTTCTGGATCGGCCCGCCGATACTGCCGCCGAACTGGTTCTGGTGAAATGGCGGCGCGCCCGATTGCACGTCGAAGAAATTTCGGTCTTCAAGCTTGTCGTTGCGCAGAAACTCGTAGGCCGATCCGTGAAAGCTGTTGGTCCCCGGCCGGCTCGATGCGTTGACTACCGCGCCGTTGCCGCCGAATTGCGCGCTGTATGTGTTGATCAGCGTCTGGAATTCCGCGATGCCTTCCACGCCGAGAGCCGTGCCGAGCCCTCCCGCGCCGGGGCCGTTGTTCCAGAAGTTCGTCAGGTCCTGGTCGTCCAGAAGATACGCCTGGCCGGACGGACGCGAGCCCGCGATCGAGTACTTCTGCCCGTTTCCATAGAACGTCTGGCCGCCGCCGGGAGCGTTCAGGGGAATCTGCGTGACCCCCGGCGCGAGCGTCAACAGTTGGGTGAAGTTGCGGCCGTTGAGCGGCAGGTCGCGGACCTGCTTGCCTTCCACCAGCGCGCCCACCGCCGTCGATTGCGTTTCCACCTGCGAAACTTCGCTCTCCACGGTCACGGTCTGCTGCGCCTGCCCGATCGGCAGCGAGAAATCGACCACCGGCTGGCTGCCGACGGTCAGCGTGATGCCGCGCCGCACCACGGTCTGAAACCCGGCTTTCGCCGCTTGCGCTTCGTAGTCGCCGATCTGCAAGTCCGGCACGCGGTAGCGCCCCTGCTCGTCGCTGACCGTCGCCTGCGTCACGCCGGTGCCCACGTTGCGGACTTGGATCGCCGCCTGCGTGATGGCCGCGCCCGACGCATCCGTCACCGTGCCCACGATACTCGCGGTGGCTTGTGCCGGCAGGCGCACTCCGGTCAGAAACAGCATTAGCCCCGCGCACCACGCCACCGCCGCTTTTCCAGGAACCGTACGATCACCCCGCATTTGAAAGCTCCCCTCTCCGACCAGCGTTTCCGCAAGCCGTCTGAACCTGCCGTTGACGGATAAGGTGTCTTTGCCCCATTCTTTGGAAAGTCACCCGCACTCTCCCCTCGCTGTGGCGGTATTCTATGCGAGTCGGGAGCGGGTGGCTTACAGATTCCCCGCCTCGCTGAGCAGATTCCTGACTATCACCCGTCTGTTCAGAAGCGTTACCAGTTCGCGCGGCGGCGGCGAATCACAGCCCGGAGAAAAATTTCTCTTGAGTCGGATCAATGATTTAGCCCGCGCAGGCGCCGGTCGCGCGGGGCCAGTCTGCTAGGGTGAAATCGAATAGAGGTTTGCGCGCACCCCCGCAAACCCCAACAGGTTTCTTGCCGGCCGGCAAGCGTTGCATTGAGGTGGTGACGAACTCCCCGTAGGGCCTTTAAAGCCCGCGCGGCTGAGCGCATCCGCTTGA